>TARA_B100001057_G_scaffold81095_2_pt1 | contig 10998 bp, 7 predicted proteins | sample TARA_B100001057 | Tara Oceans TARA_B100001057 (sample SAMEA2621839) | marine metagenome | biome: marine biome (ENVO:00000447); feature: surface water layer (ENVO:00002042); material: "saline water (ENVO:00002010), including plankton (ENVO:xxxxxxxx)" | depth 5 m | reverse complement strand
AGCCCCTTGTCAACAAGATAGCTATCTTCTCCATACGCATCTTCGGATGTAAATTCTTTTGCATAGTCCTTAATACCCGGTACAACGCCGATATGCGCATGTTTCACATAAAAATAAAGCGATCTTGAAATATTATAAGAACCATCAGCAATATTCTCAAAAGTTGGTGAAATACCGTTAATATTTGCGCCCTTTAGTGTATCAGAGTTTTGATCTAGGAAGCTAAAACCAAATACGCCAACTGCGTCAGGATTTGCAACGAGCTTAGAAACCATGAGGTTATCATTTTCGCCGGCATCAATCCACTTTCCGTCTTCACGCATCCCATGAGCCACCGCTCCCCATTTCTTTTTATCAGCTTTTTTGATAGCGTTTAGGCATTCAAATGATTTAGCCCCGCCTTCCATTGCCAGTTCCACAAACGCATCACGGGTTCCAGATGTGGGGGGTGGTCCTAAGACCTCAATGCTTATATTTGGCAGTGACTCATCTATATCACTCCATTTTGTGTATGGATTATCTATGAGTTTACAATCATCATTAGTAGCTTCAGAACTTGGAACTTTTGACGCAACGGCTTGAAATAGTTGACCAAGGGTCAAATTTAACTCAGCCCCTGAGTTAGAGTTAGCTACAACTATTCCGTCGTAACCAATAATAAACTCACTCATATCAATTCCATTAGCTTGACATTTATCAAACTCACTTTTCTTGATGCGCCTAGATGAATTTGTGATATCAGGATGCTCAAACCCAATACCTGCACAGAATAATTTCATTCCGCCGCCTGAACCTGTTGACTCAATAACAGGGGTCCTATTTCCAGAACCGCGACCATATTCTTCAGCAACAACTGTTGCAAAGGGAAATACCGTTGATGATCCGACAATTGAAATTGTATCACGGGCATCTACCTTACCAGTCGGAAGTAGATACAAGCCGCTAAATAATATAAATAAAAAATATTTAAAGATTTTCATTTTTCAAAAGCTCCTATAACAAGTTAATATTCAAAACTACTAACTTTATGCTTTTTGTTTTTTAAAATATTGTTACGTAAATATTACAAAAATATTACAAGTTGATTTTATTTATTTTATCCACAGGGAAAGGATATAATAAATTTTGTTTTCCCATTAATTTTACTTGTAATCTCCATATTTGCATTATGTCTGATTAGAATGTGTTTGACTATAGCTAAGCCAAGTCCAGTACCTCCAATGTCTCGCGACCTCGCCTTATCTACGCGATAAAATCTCTCAGTTAATCGGGGTAGGTGTTCTTCATTAATACCAGCGCCGTCATTTGCAATTGTGGCCCGAATATATTCTTGGGTATCTACGGAATGAAGATCAATTGTTGCCACTATTGTACTCCCATCATTTGAGTATTTAATAGCATTATCAAATAGGTTATGAAATACTTCAACAATCTGGTCCGCATCACCTTTGATTCTTGGTATGTCTCCTTTGATTGTAACGTTTATCATCTTCCCAGACTCGGAGGCACGATGCTCTAGGGCATTTTTTGCAATATTAATTTGGTCGATTACATTTACTTCATCCACAAGCTCCTTATACATATCTATTTCAATTTTTGATAATGAAAGGAGGTCCGATATAATTCTATTCATTCTATTGGACTCTTCTTGCATAATAGTTAGGAAGTGAGTCCTTTGATCCTTGCTTACATCCTCATTTTGTAATGTTTCGATAAATCCTGTAATGCTGGTTAAAGGTGATCTTAATTCATGACTGACATTCGCAATGAGATCACGTCTTATATTCTGAAATTTCTCTTCCTCTGTACGATCATTGATAACAATAATTCCTGGATTTTCATGTTTTTGATAATAGTGAAGTTGTAAATTGTGCTTCCCGATACTTGACGCATACGGAAAAGAAATATTTATTTCTTGCGATTCATTAATTGCATCGATTACCTCACTATTTCTAATGAGATTATATATTGGTTTGCCAACAATTTTCTCTCCAAAGTAAGTGGTAGCGATTTCGTTTGCATACATAATATCAAATTCTGATGATGTTATTATTACCCCTTCATCCAGCTTTTCAAGCAACGATATAAATTGTTTTTCACCTAACATTGACAACTTGCTTTTTTGTTAATTAAAGTTTGCATTTTCTTGAATGAATTTAAATCTTGCATCTGGTTTATTACCCATTAATTCATCAATCGTTTTTGCATATTGGTCTGGGGAATAGCTATCCATTGATATTTTTAATAGCTTTCTTGTCGATTTATTCATTGTTGTCTCTCTTAATTGGTTTGGAAGCATTTCACCTAAACCTTTGAAACGTGATATGTCGATCTTTTCGCTTTTCTTGAAGTGCTCTTTTATTATTCTTTCTCTATCGTCGTCATCAATGGCGTAGAATATTTTATTATTAGCTGATAATTTATAGAGGGGTGGAACAGCGACATACAAATGCCCGTTATTTATTAATTCAGGCATCTCAATATAGAAAAACGTTATCAATAAAGATGCTATGTGGGCCCCATCAACATCAGCATCGGTCATTATAATAATTTTATCATACCTTAAATTTCCATCGTCATAACTCTGAGATGTACCGCAGCCTAGGGCCTGCACCAGATCCTTCAGCTGCTGATTTTGAAAATATTTTTGTGCGCTACTGCTCGCAATGTTTAATATTTTACCCCGCAAGGGCAGGACGGCTTGATACTTCTTATCTCTCGCCTGTTTTGCAGATCCACCTGCTGAGTCACCTTCAACGATAAATAATTCAGTACCAGCGGCTTTATCTTCTAGACAATCTGCTAATTTTCCAGGAAGCCTCAGTTTTCTTAAGGCAGACTTTCGGCTTAAATCCTTTTCGTGTTTGCTGTTAATTCTAGTATTTGCTGTATTGATAAGAAAGCTGATTAATTTTTCTGCTTCGGTTGGATTTTCTGATAACCAATAATCAAAGTTATCCTCAATAATCTTACTTGTAAGAGTGGTCGCATTTTTTGAACTTAATTTTTCTTTTGTTTGGCCTTGAAACTCGGGATCTGCAATGAAAATAGATAATATACCATCCATACTTTCTATTAGGTCATCAAGCGTAATGATTTTTGTATTTCTTATACCAATCATATCGCCGTAGCGTTTGATTGATTTGAGGATCGCGCTTTTAAAAGCATTTTCGTGCGTGCCTCCGTTTATAGTTGGAATTGTATTACAAAAAGATTTGATTTTATTTTTTCTATCTACTGCCCATATGATGGACCATTCAACTTTACCTGCTGTGGATTTGGCAGATGATGACCCAGTAAAACGTGAAGTAATAATCAAGTCTTTTTGGCGGGCATTTTCCTCTATGATATCTGCAATTCCATTTGGAAAATAAAATTGTACTTGCTTGGACTCAATTGGATCACTTGCATCAGTAAAAGTTATTTTTAAACCGGAAACAAGATATGCTTTTGTTTTAAGTATTTCATTTAGCTCGCCTGAATTAAACTTTAAGTCATCCTCGAATATCTCGTTATCTGGCTTGAAACGAATTGTAGTTCCGTTTTGTTCTTTGGTTTTACCTTTATTTTCTAATTTTGTCGCAGGTTTGCCGCGTGCAAAATCTTGTCGATATAGCGACTTATCGCGAATAACTTCTACAGACAAATATTCAGATAATGCATTCACTACGGATATACCGACCCCGTGCAAACCACCTGAGGTTTTATAGGAGTTATTATCAAATTTGCCCCCAGCATGAAGGGTAGTCAGGATGATCTCTAAGGCTGACTTGTTGGGAAACTTTGGATGCGAGTCAATTGGGATACCACGTCCGTTATCAGTTATCACTAATTCGTTGTCTCTATTGAGCGTTACATTAATTTCACTTGCGTGCCCAGCAACTACTTCGTCAACCGCATTGTCAATGACCTCATTAAATAGATGATGAAGGGCTCTTGAGTCCACACCGCCTATGTACATTCCTGGTCTTTTTCTGACAGGTTCCAAGCCTTCTAATATTGTGATATTTTTTGCGGTGTAGTCAGCACCGTTGGTTTTTTTGGTCTTTTTAACTTTTATATTTTCAGAATTTGGCTCAGGTAATTTTTCAAAAAGGTCATTCATAATAGCAAAAGAAAAGAATCAATAGATTTTTCTATTATATGAAAACTGTTGAATAAAAAAAACCAAAAGTAACACATCAATGCTACTTTTGGTTCTCTTGTTAGTAATATTTGGTTAGTTACACACTATAATACATATCAAATTCTACAGGATGAGGTGTGTGCTCAAACCTGATGACTTCTTCCATTTTGAGTTCAATGTAAGCCTCAATCTGGTCTTTGGTAAATACATCACCTTCTGTAAGGAAGCTATTATCTTTCTCAAGGCTTGTAAGAGCCTCTCTTAAACTTCCACATACGGTTGGTATTTTCTTCAGTTCTTTTTCAGGTAATTCATATAGATCGTGATCTGTTGGCTTACCTGGATGGATTTTGTTTTTGATACCATCAATACCCGCCATAAGCATGCATGAGAACGCTAAATATGGATTTGCAGATGGATCAGGAAAACGTATTTCAATCCTTTTTGAATTTGGTGATTGCCCAAAAGGAATGCGGCATGATGCAGATCTATTTCTAGCAGAATACGCCAGAAGGACAGGGGCCTCAAATCCTGGAACAAGTCTTTTGTATGAGTTCGTTGATGCATTTGTAAAGGCGTTAATTGCTTTCGCATGCTTTAAAATACCGCCAATATAATAAAGAGCAGTCTCAGATAATCCAGCATACTCAGAGCCAGCAAAAACTGGTTTACCATTCTTCCAGATTGATTGATGGCAATGCATACCTGTTCCATTATCCCCATATATTGGTTTTGGCATAAAGGTTGCTGTTTTTCCGTAGGCATTTGCAACTTGGTGAACAACATACTTATATATCTGCTGATGATCAGCAATTTTAGTCAAGCTATCAAATTTGATACCTAGTTCGTGTTGGGCTGAACCAACTTCATGGTGATGCTTTTCAGTTACCACACCCATATCAGCCATTACACTGATCATTTCGGATCTTATGTCTTGCGCTGAGTCTACTGGGGGAACGGGGAAATAGCCACCTTTTGTTCTTGGTCGGTGACCCAGGTTACCAGACTCATATTCTGTGGCAGTGTTAGATGGTAGTTCTGTGCAATCTAGCTCAAACCCAGTTTGATATGGATCAGCAGCGAACCTTACATCATCGAACATAAAAAATTCTGCTTCTGGACCAAATGACGAGGTATCCCCAATACCTGTTGATTTCAGGTAAGCTTCAGCCTTTTTAGCAACAGATCGTGGATCTCTTTCGTAGCCTTCCCCTGAGATGGGGTCTAGAATATCACAGAAAATAGCCATTGTTGATTGCGCAAAAAATGGATCTGTGTGTGCTGTATCAGGATCTGGCATTAGGGTCATATCCGACTCATTAATAGCCTTCCAACCTGCAATTGATGATCCATCAAACATAACACCTTCTGCAAATGCATCACTATCCATGACTGTTGAGTCCATTGTCACATGCTGAAGTTTTCCTCTGGGATCCGTAAAACGTAAATCAACAAATTTTATATCTGTATCCTTAATTTCTTTAAGAATATCACTAACTTTTGGCATAATCTTATACTCCTTTATTATTATATTGCCTCTTCACCAGACTCGCCTGTTCTAATTCTCACAACATCTTCAATGTCTGTGATAAATATTTTACCATCACCTATCTTTCCGGTATGCGCAGACTCTCTGATAAAATCAACGACTTCGGGTGCTAACTTGTCTGAAACAACTGCTTCGATTTTAATTTTCGGTAAAAAATCGATTACATATTCTGCTCCTCTGTATAGCTCCGTGTGACCTTTTTGACGTCCAACACCTTTTGCTTCGAGAACAGTGATACCAGATACTCCGATGGATTGCAGTCCTTCTTTAACCTCATCCAATTTAAATGGTTTTATTATAGCTTCAATTTTTTTCATGACCACCTCGATTGTTAATGATTTATAATATGCAAAAAACGTGCCAACATTGAAAAATATGTTAAATCAGCTTTTTTTGCCATTTTTTTTTATAATTATGGCTCAAATTGAAGTTAAAATAAACAAAAATGATTAATAAATATGCACATTGCATAAATTTTAGACAAAATATATATCTTTGATATTGTAATTTCTTTTTTATTTTTTTTAAAATTTTGTTTTAAATTCACAATGATTATATTATAAGGTATTAATCCTGCGGGCGTGGCGGAACTGGTAGACGCGCTAGATTTAGGTTCTAGTTCCTTTTAGGAGTGGGGGTTCGATTCCCTTCGCCCGCACCATTTTAATCCGATTAGTGAGAAGAGCATGAATGTTTCAGAGGTTTTAGCAAAAGATTTAAATAGAGAAATCAAGGTTGAGGTTTCACGTGATAATATTGAGGATAAACTTCTTTCTAAGTTGGGAGAACTGAAAAATACTGTCCAACTAAAAGGCTTTAGACCCGGAAAAGTTCCAATAAATCACCTCAGAAAAGTATTTGGACAGAAGATAATGCCTGAAATTATTGAAGACTTGGTGAAGGAGACATCTGCGAAAGCAATGAGTGATCGCAACGAAAGACCGGCAATACAGCCCAAAATCTCTTTTTACCAAGGCAAACCATCAGAAGATAAAGAAAAAGAAGAAATTGATAAGATCATTAAATTGGAGAAGGATTTAGCCTACAATATGATCTATGAAATTATTCCCGAAATAAATGTCCCAAAATATAGCACAATATCAATCACAAAAAAAATAGCAAAAGTCACAAAAGAGGATATTGATGAGGCATTGCAAAGGATTGCCGCAGAGAATAAAAGCTACGAAGAGAGAAAATCGAACGAGAATGCTAAGTCTGGGGACCAGCTGACGATAGACTTCATTGGGAAGATTGACGGTGAAATTTTCGATGGTGGTACAGCAAATGATGCTCCGTTAGTAATAGGATCTGGTGCATTTATTCCCGGTTTTGAAGAGCAATTAACTGGAGCCACGAAAGACCAAGATTTGAATATCAGTGTAAAATTCCCTGAAGATTATCAAGTTCCTCACCTCGCTGGGAAAGATGCTTTATTTGAAACAAAAGTAAAGAAAATTGAAAAAGAAGTATCAACAAAAATTAGCGATGACTTCGCCAAAAAACTTGGGTTTGATGATTTACAGAAGCTGAAAGAACAAATCTCTGAGCAACTTGAAAAGGATTATGAGTCAATCTCTAAAAATGACTTGAAAAGAAATCTACTTGATGATTTGGATCCAAAACTTAAATTTGATTTACCTCCAACACTTGTGAAGGATGAAAGCGAGTCAATTTGGAATAGTTACATCGCAGACATTGAGAAATCTGGAAAAAAGGTAAAAGATGTCATAAAAGATGAGAAGAAAACTAGAAAAGAATATGACGATATAGCTCGACGTAGAGTTAGACTTGGACTTTTTTTTAATAAGATCGCTGAAGATGAGTCTATTTCGGTATCTGATGATGAGGTAAACAAGGCGCTTTTTGAACAAGCAAGAAATTATCCAGGTCAAGAAAGTGAAATTATTAAATTGTACCAAGAAAATCCGGGAGCTATGATGCAAATAAGGTCTCCATTAATAGAAGAGAAAGTGGTTGATTATATTTTAACACTAGTCAAGATTAAGGATGAGCATGTTGATCGAGCGAAATTATTAGGTAATGATAGTGAGCATGATCATGAAGATAAAAAGGCTAAGCCAAAGGCAAAAAATAAAGTCGCAAAATCTACAAAGAAAACTGCTGATAAAAAAGTAATTAAACCAAAAACTAAGAAATAGGTAACAAAATGACAAAAAAAGAGGACCTTACAATGAACCTAATACCAATGGTTGTGGAGCAATCGAATAGAGGTGAGAGGGCTTATGATATATTCTCAAGACTTTTGAAGGAGAGGATAATTTTTATAACTGGTCCGATTGACGATAGTGTTGCGACAATAGTTACTGCGCAATTATTATTTTTAGAAGCTGAAAATCCCAAAAAAGAAATATCTCTATACATTAATTCACCGGGGGGTATCGTAACCGCTGGAATGGCAATTTATGATACAATGCAATTCATAAGACCTCCCGTATCAACTCTTTGTATAGGTCAAGCGGCTTCAATGGGCTCTTTATTACTAACTGCAGGCGAGAAGGGAATGAGATATTGTCTACCTCACTCCAGAGTCATGGTACATCAACCATCCGGGGGTTTTTCCGGTCAAGCAAGTGACATTGAGAGGCACGCGGAAGACATCATCAAGATAAAAAAGAGGCTCAACGATCTCTATGTTAATCATACAGGCCAAACTTACAGCACAATTGAAAAAACATTAGACAGAGATTATTTTATGGATTCAGAGGAGGCAAAAAAATTTGGAATTGTTGACGCTGTAATTGCCTCAAGGGAAGACTCGGACGATAAATAATAGATCTTAAATTTATATCTTATTAAGAAATATAAGATAATTTGATATGATAAATTTTATGGTGAGATATGAGTAAAGTTGGAAATAATGATACAAAATCAACATTGTATTGTTCATTTTGCGGAAAAAGTCAGCACGAGGTCCGTAAGCTGATAGCTGGACCAACTGTATTTATTTGCGATGAGTGTGTTGATTTATGTACGGATATAATCAGAGAAGAAACTAAGTCCTCTATCATAAAATCTGATAAAGAACTTCCAACTCCCTCTGAAATATTTGATATACTTAATGAATACGTAATTGGACAAAAACACGCAAAAAAGGTTCTATCAGTTGCTGTTCATAATCATTACAAAAGGCTTAGCACAGAGGTTAAAGCATCAAGTGATGTTGAATTATCAAAGTCAAATATACTCATTGTGGGTCCAACGGGTAGTGGAAAAACTCTCTTGGCTCAGACTCTGGCTCGAATATTAGATGTGCCGTTTACAATGGCAGACGCAACAAGCCTCACTGAAGCAGGTTATGTCGGCGAAGATGTTGAGAATATTATCCTTAAGCTTCTGCAGTCTGCAGATTACAATGTTGAAAAAGCGCAACGTGGTATCGTATACATTGACGAAGTCGATAAAATAAGTCGTAAATCGGATAATCCTTCAATAACGAGAGACGTATCTGGCGAAGGCGTTCAACAAGCGCTGCTTAAAATTATGGAAGGTACAATTGCTAGTGTGCCGCCTCAAGGGGGAAGAAAGCACCCACAACAAGAATTTTTACAAGTGGACACAACAAATATACTTTTTATTTGCGGTGGAGCTTTTGCGGGCTTAGAAAAGATAATTGCGAAAAGAACGAATGATACTTCAATGGGCTTTAGTGCCAGCATCGAAGAGGTAGAAGAGAAGAATTTAGATGAGCTGTTCAGCGTCTTGGAACCGGAGGATTTACTTAAGTTTGGACTCATACCAGAGTTTGTAGGAAGAGTTCCAGTTATTGCATCTTTGGAAGATTTGAATGAGGAAACGTTAGTGAAGATCCTTACTGAGCCAAAAAACTCCCTGATCAAACAATATCAAAGAATGTTCGAAATCGAGAACGTTAAATTAACTTTTTCAGATGAGTCATTAAAGACGATATCAAAAAAAGCAATCGAAAGAAAAACAGGAGCGCGTGGGCTTCGATCAATATTAGAGTCAATACTTTTGGAAACAATGTTTGAGCTGCCCGAGCTTGAACTTGTTGAAGAAGTTGTTATTTCGAATGAGGTTATTGAAGGTAAATCCAGACCGTTATACATATACTCAGATCAAAAAGAAGATTTAGGCAATTCTGCCTAATAATAGTTTATTTCTCTTAAAAAAACTTGAAAGTGCATCCTTAAAGCTCCAAGTTAGTAATGTAGTACTAATTTTGTGAGATTATAATATGGAAGATAATATTAAAGTAAACAAAGATTTATATCCCATCCTACCTCTTCGCGATATTGTCGTATACCCAAACATGGTAGTTCCTTTATTTGTGGGCCGTGAGAAATCTATTCAAGCCCTTGAAGAAGTCATGAGTAATAATAGGGAATTATTTTTAGTCGCACAAAAGGACTCAACAACAGAAGATCCAACAGAAGATAGCTTATACCAATATGGTACAATAGCTTCCATAATGCAGTTGTTAAAATTACCAGATAATACCGTAAAGGTACTGGTCGAAGGCACAAGTAGGGCAAAAATCCGCAAATTTATTCCCGGTGATAAATTTCATCAAGTTGAAGTTGATCTAGTGAGTGAAATTGTACCCGATGATCCTGAAATAGAGGCTTTAGCTAGATCTTGCTTAATGCAGTTCGAGAGCTATACAAAAATAAATAGGAAAATATCAACTGATACATTTAATACTGTTTCCGAGATTGATGATTACTCAAAAATAGCAGATACAATTGCATCAAATCTACAGATCAAATTATCACAGAAACAACAAATCCTCGAGCTCAATAATCTAAAAGAAAGATTTGAATTAATTCTAAGTTTCTTGGAGGGCGAAATTGATGTGCTGCAGACAGAAAAACGAATCAGGGGTCGAGTAAAACGACAAATGGAGAAGACTCAACGTGAATATTACCTAAATGAGCAAATGAAAGCCATTCAGAAGGAGCTGGGTAAAGATGCTGAAGATGGGGGTGATGATATTAATGAACTTGAGGACAAGCTCGAGAGTTTAAAACTCCCAAAAGATGTCCGGGATAAAGCCAAATCGGAGTTTAAAAAGTTAAAACAAATGAGCCCAATGTCTGCAGAGGCAACCGTTGTTAGAAATTACTTGGACTGGATAGTTTCAATTCCATGGGCAAAAAAATCGCGTTTCAATAAACCAATATCCTTTTCGGAAGGTATATTAGATAACGATCATTATGGTTTAGAAAAAGTAAAAGAAAGAATTATAGAATATATTGCGGTACAGAAAAGAACTAAAAAATTGAAAGGGCCAATACTTTGCCTCGTGGGACCTCCGGGTGTAGGTAAAACCTCATTAGGTAAA
>TARA_B100001057_G_scaffold450828_1_pt1 | contig 10998 bp, 6 predicted proteins | sample TARA_B100001057 | Tara Oceans TARA_B100001057 (sample SAMEA2621839) | marine metagenome | biome: marine biome (ENVO:00000447); feature: surface water layer (ENVO:00002042); material: "saline water (ENVO:00002010), including plankton (ENVO:xxxxxxxx)" | depth 5 m | reverse complement strand
TGCTCAATATCCACAACGACTGGGGTCTGGGTACTAATAACGTCTCCTATGCCTCTAATCTCGCCTGTTAAAGATTGTTGCGGATTTACTTCCATATTGTGACTGCTTCTATGAAATATTTGAACATGCTGTGCTATCAAATCCGTTCCCTTAAATTCACAAACCCCTCCATAAAACTTAACAGACAATGTATCGGTGGATCCATGAATTTTAAATACGGACAAACTGTTTGCTATAATAGAAAGTGTTTGTGAATTGACATTCAAATTAAAATCTCCAGAACTTATATAATCAGAATTGAAATTTTCAGAAATAAGTTTTAAGTTTTCAAAACTTAAAACCCCTTCTGATGATGTTAGATATTGTGTACTGCTTCTTATTTCACTCAATAAAGGAGTTGTAACAATCATTTTGGTAAGTCCATAGTCCCGAACCAAGTTGCAAGTGTTGTGATCCGTTAATTGAAGTTGAGCATCTAAAACAACGACTTCAATATCATTGATAAGATTGGCGCCCGTTTCAATTTCAACCTTATAATCTATGCCTTGTTTTACAACCAATTCGATGTCCCTATTGACGAGAATTTTTTCAAAGGGTGCTACCGTTAGTTCTTGAAAAACCGTGGCACCTGAGGTTTGAATACAGTTCCAAGCATCTTCTTTATCACATGAAAAAATGATCAGAAAGAAAAGTGTATAAATTATATTTTTCATAGGTCTATTGTAATTCATTTTGATAACTCTGAAAACTTTTACCATTACAAACGTATTCCAACTCCAAACTCAATCGCTTCCGCAGAAAAATCATGAGATTTAACAGAAAAAGTTCCAAACCATTGATCCTTAAAATAATATTTTAATCCAGCTCTGCTATAAAAGGGACCCTCAAAATCTAAAGGATAATACAAGTAATACCCTAATTGTGAAAAAAGAGATAACTTACTTATAAATAATTCATAGCCCAAAAATCCTCCTAGACGTCTGTAATCTGCATTAGGGTCGGTAGGGGTTTCTGGAAATGCAACGCTACGATAATAGATTTCTTCCTTTAAAGCCTGTGAAAAAGAGGCTTCAACTCCAAGCTGAAAGGCGCTGAAAAAATTGATGCGCTTGTCTGCATAAACTGAAAATGTATAAAAGGGAAATTGAGAGCTTCCCACAGCACTCATCTGACTAAAACCAGAACGAAAAACAAGGTTTATCTTCAAATCCTTTGAAAAAAAGACTTCATCTGTCGCATGTTCAACTCTGTCTTTCATTTCGTACAAATCGTAATTTAAACCAATATTGAATGCCAAGGTGTTTACACTTGTGTTAGGGCCTTTGAAGTTACCATTGGAAGTGTGAATTAAAAGCAATCCAGATTGCATCCCCAAAGGACCAATTACGTTTGGTTTTTTATAATTCATCATTAAATAAGTCGTGGTTAATAACTTCGAGCCAAAGGCAATATTTTTTTTATTGTTAATCCTATCATAAGGATTTGAGGCAAAGGCAACGCCTTGGCCCACACGTAACATTAAACGACGCTTAAAGAAGTAAAAATTAAAATGACCATAAAATCCATAGGTCTTACCAAGAACAGGGTTTTGAAAATCTTGATACATAAAAGATGTACCATAATCTGGGTAATTGTGACGCTTATGCCACTCTTTTTGACCATCCGTACGCTGATTCCAAGCAATAAGGGTTCCCTCTGGACGCCCCTTTATTAAATTGAGTATATCTGGATTGTGAAGGGGTATGTAGCCCTTAAAATAATTGACATCTATGTAACTATTGCCCGTATTTTCTTGAGAAAGACTAAAAAAGAAAGTACCACAAAAAATCCAAAGTAAAAGTCGAACCATTTCAAAAAATTAGGGGATAAAAGTACTCTATTTTTTTAAATCTTGATTGAATCGTTTTGCAATAAAACTTTTTTAATATTACTTAATTTGTTAAGTTTGCAGGAATTACGGAGGACAAATTTGATCTGATTGCAACCTCAATAAAAAAAGCTAAAGCAGTACAAACTACTTCACTAGCCCAGCAATCTTCCTTTTTGTTTTCATAAAATTATTTTATGAGTTATCTATTTACATCCGAAAGTGTATCGGAAGGACATCCTGATAAAGTGGCAGACCAAATTAGCGATGCAATTATCGATCATTTCCTTGCCTTTGACCCACAATCCAAAGTAGCTTGTGAAACTTTGGTCACTACAGGGCAAGTAATATTAGCGGGAGAAGTCAAGTCTAAAACCTATTTAGATGTACAGCAAATTGCAAGAAACACCATTAATAAAATTGGCTACACCAAGGGTGAATATATGTTTGACGGAAATTCTTGTGGGGTCCTTTCAACAATTCACGAACAATCTGAAGACATCAACCGGGGGGTTGATAAAGCCACGCCCGAGGCTCAAGGAGCGGGTGATCAGGGTATTATGTTTGGATATGCCAGTAATGAAACTGAAAATTATATGCCACTGGCATTGGAACTTTCCCACCGTATTTTAAAAGAACTTGCAGCCTTGCGCCGAGAAGACAATGCCATTCGATACCTGCGACCCGACTCCAAGAGTCAAGTGACGATTGAATATAGTAATGACAATGTCCCATTACGAATTGATTCTGTAGTTATTTCTACCCAACATGATCCATTTTTAGGGGATGAAAAAGCCATGTTAAATACCATTGAAAAGGATCTTAAAACCATTTTAATCCCACGTGTTGTTGCAAAACTACCGCAAAGCATTCAAGCGCTTTTCAATGATAACATCAACTACCACATCAACCCAACTGGAAAGTTTGTAATTGGAGGTCCTCACGGAGATACAGGACTTACGGGGCGTAAAATTATTGTCGACACCTATGGCGGAAAAGGGGCGCATGGCGGGGGTGCTTTTTCAGGAAAAGACCCAAGCAAAGTGGACCGTTCTGCAGCCTATGCGATGCGTTACATTGCAAAAAACATGGTTGCTGCTGGTGTTTGTGATGAAATATTAGTTCAAGTGAGTTACGCCATTGGTGTAGCCGAGCCTATGGGGGTGTATGTAAACACATATGGCACAGCCCATGTCAATTTAATTGATGGGGATATTGCTAAAAAAATCACTGAACTCATTGACTTGAGACCAGCCGCTATTGAACATCGGCTGAAGCTTCGGGCTCCAATGTACTTCGAAACGGCAGCCTATGGTCATATGGGAAGAACCAACCGCACCGTTGAAAAAAAGTTTGAACAACCCAATGGTAAAAGTAAGACAATGAATGTGGAACTATTTACTTGGGAAAAACTGGACCTCGTTACAGAAATTAAAACCGCATTTAAGTTATAGGGAACACCAATGGTTTAAATTTAAAGCACGTATCGTATTCGAAATGTGATGAATCGTGGTTGAATGAAATACTCTGTAGCACTGACCGATATATTACCTGCACTACTCTGGTTCTGAGAACGCGTATCCAGCAAGTTGGTCGCCTTGAGTTCATATTCAAATTTAGCATCTTCGTCTTTTCGATAAGATAAAGAAGCGTTCCAGAATTCAAATGTATTTATGGTGCCAGTTTCGTCGCTGAAATCATTAAAGGAATAATCCGTTTTAAACGTAAAGGCTTTCAAAAATAAAGCATCCAGCTCAGCCGTTGGGCTTTTGGTAAAGAATTTGGTGGTATTTTGGCCCAAATTGTTGTCTTGAATGGTGTAACGGTAGCTTAAATCCAGGTTAGGCGCTGTTCTAAAATTGGTGCGTAGCTGCGCCCGATAAGTCTGGGAAAATGTTTCGTTTTCTGAACGGCGGCCTTGAACAAATTGATTGAATTTAGAATAATTGAAATTGGCGCGGAGCGTGCCTCTAATTTTCCCAAAAGTGCGCTGAAAGCGGCCATTGGCTGTAATGCTTTCATCCGCAAAAGGAGAGTTAAACGGGGTAGAAACCCGAATGACACTACCCGGTGTAAATATAGATTCTGTACGAATGTTATCTATGCTTTTGTTGTAATTAAGTCGAGCAAAGACGTTGGTATAATTAAACATATTAAAACTGTAATAAAATAAGCTAACATTATGCGATAATGCATTTTCTAAGTAGGGATTTCCAGAAAACAACGCATTGTAGTTATTCAATACCAAACCACTCGCGAAATTAGATACGTCTGTAAACTGGTTTTGCATTCGGTAGTTCAAAGTTAATGTTTCACTCTTTTTAAGCTGCATGAGTACGTTTAAATCAGGAAGGAACCTAAAAAAGTTATCTGTTACTTTTTGTCCAAACTGCGTATTAGTTACATTATAGGCATGAGCTGAAACACCTGGCGTAATAGTAAAAATCCCCGTTTTCAATCGGTAATGTAGCCCTAAGTACAGATCGCTAAATTTGTAGTCAATGGCGTTGACATCTGAAGCATTATCAGAACTCAAAGTAGTATCTAAGCGTGAGCCATCGTCTAAGAATTGAAAAATATTGGAATCGAATTTTTGGTGGCTCAAAATCGTTCCTAAAGTAAAATTTAAATTGCTTTTTTTATTGAGAATTCGCCAGTAATCAAGTTTGGCATCTAATTGATTAGATTTGACGCGCTTTTCTTGCGCTAAATTGTAATTGCTTTGGGTTTCGTCTAATCCCAAATTGGACGCCGTACTATCGTAGTTAAACTTATCTTCTAAAACTGCATTGTAAAAAGGGTCTTCATCTTTGATAACGTGCTGTGCCTCTAATGCAAAGATGTTATTCTCGTCAAGTGTGTAATAATAATTTAGATTTTGACTTAGGTTGAATGGTGTGGCTTCTTCTAGCTGATCAATCGAGCTGTTAATTGAAGAGAAAAATCTTTGATCTTGTTCGGTTTTTGACATTTGTGCGAAAACCTCATATTCCATTTGATTGTTTGCATCGGGTTGGTATTTTGTGGAGAATTTGAGCATCCCTAAATTATTTTCTTGAAAGGTGTTGCTTTCCGTTTCTTCATTTGGGATTCCAATACCGGCATCCGTATATTGAATAAAGCGGTTTTGCTGCAATTCATTCCGGCTATTGGAAAAAATAGCAAACCCTCCAAGGTCAAGAGAACTTTTTGGAGACCAACTAAAGTTGGCGGCTCCAAATTTTGTGTTGATGTCCTTAGCACGGTTATTCTGAAGCGTTAAAGCCCCAATGTCATTGCTACCTAAATTCAAATTTGTTCCGCTACTCAGTCCAGGCCTTTTAAAGCCTCCGGTAAAATTATAGTAATCCCGCCTTGTAAATGCAACTTCTCCTAAATTGTTTAAATCGCCAATAAAGTTAATACTATACTCAGGACTGTAATAAAAAAGTTTGGGTTGAATGAGGTATAGCGATTCAACACTTGGATGGACTTCTGGCTCTCCAGCACCCGCTGTAACATTTCCAAACCAAAAATTCTTTTTACCTTCTTTAAGTTTGATGTTAATGGCGATATTATCTTGGTTATTTCTGACCCCACTGAGCTGGCCTACCTCAGCATAATTCTTTAAAACTTGAACCTTATCTACCGCATTGGAAGGAATGTTTTTAGTGGCTAATTTACTGTCTCCGTCAAAAAAATCTTTGCCTTCAACCATGACTTTGGTAACCACTTTGCCTTCTACCTCAACTTGGCCATCGTCGTTGATTTCAACCCCAGGCAAATTCTCTAAAACATCTTCTAACTTGCGTTCTGTTCCTTTGTTAAATGAATCTGCATTATAGGTGAGCGTATCGCCACTAACGGTGACTGGCATTTCGTAAGTCAATTCGACCTCATCTAGGACATTATCTTCTTGCATAACAAAATTTTGAGTAACGTCATCGGAGAACGTTTCTAAAGCCTGACTCAAAGATTTCATACCGATATAACTCACTTGGATGGTATATTGAGAATTCTTTTTTAGATTCAAACGAAAGCGACCCTCCTCATTAGTGATGCCATAAGAATCTAAAGCACTGGTCGATTTATTAATGGCAATCACGTTGGCCAATTCTAAACCATTACCAATGGAATCTTTCACAGATCCCTGGAATTTGACTTGTGAAAAACTCATTCCAAAAACCAGTAATAAAATAGTACTTATATGATACTTCATCAGATAAAAAATTTGATTGTATTGGTGAAATTATTTTTTTCCGCCGCGACCTCGGTACATTTCACGCATTTCTTTCATTTTTTGTTTAACCGTTGCGTTGTAATCTTCTCTGGAAATGACACGCCCTTTTTCCGGTGCCGAAATGGTAATTTTTTGTTCAGGATTCATGACAATTTTTGAACATAAAATAGTGGTTTGATCTGCATTAACTTCTAGAATGAGTCCAGGCAAGCCCCAAAACTCCCCCGGCCCTTGATTAATGGGGATTTGCGGGGTATACCAAGCGGTGACAGTGATGGTTTCAGGCACTTCAATGTCTTCAGTTACTGATTTGGTTTTAGCAGCATCTGTTTTGGAGTCTTCTTGGTCTTTTTTACCGCGATTTTTTCCGCGCATGCTTCTCCAGTCAAATTCGTCCACCTCTTTTACGGCGGTCGCTTTTAGACACAAATACTGTCCAATTTGTTTGGTTTCAGTCCCCATTTTCCATTCTAATTTCTGAAGTGAATCGGTAATCAAAAACTTTCTACCAAAGAACTCTTGGTCTTGAATGAATTGTTGGGTTTTTATGTTTTTATACTGTAGCCCAGAAGAAAAACTACTCCACCAGCCTCTAAAGCCGCTTTGACCGGGGGCTTCTAAGACTTCTTCTTCTTTGAAAATTGAAGCTTGTTTGTCAAACGTTAAAATAAAAGACTTTTCAAACATACCTCGCATGCGATCAGCCATTTGTTTTTTCTGTACTTCAGACATTTTACCATTGCCCCAACCACTCATATCAGGCGTTGTTTTTGAATAATAATAAGCTTTGCCTTGGAAGTCTTGTGCTTGAATCAAGCTACAAGAAAGAATCAATGCGATTGGAATCGCAAGTTTGAATATTTTATTCATTTTTTTTCTTGCTTAAAAGTTGTAAATGTACACATTGTTTAACAATGAGGCGTTAAATTGTTCACAAAGTTAAACGAACTTTTAGTGCTACTAGTATTTGTAGACGAAAGAACTTTTGATTTGTTACAAAAAATAAAACTGTTTTTTGTATTTTTCTAAACAATGAAAAAAATTGTTTTTTGTTTAATATTACTGTATGCCACAGGAGCAATAGCTCAAAAGCCTGTAGAAGTAAGCCTGCTTAAAAAGGAGAAGGTAGACTGGTCAAATTTTATTGGAATTGATCGTTTTAACTCGATATACTACTTAAAAAATGCAGCCCTTGAAAAAAATAGGGACGGAAACTTACAATCCTACAGTAATCTTCAACTTGGTAAAATTGATCAAGTACATGTTTTTAATGCCCTTAAAATTGCAGTGCTTCACAAAAATTTCAATTCCGTGGTTCTGCTAGACAATCGGCTGGCAGAGATTGACATTTTAAATTTTAATAATAGACTTCCTTATCGATTGGTTACAGAAATTGCTTATGCAAACGAAAGTACACTTTGGTTATTTAACGCCCTTACGTTACAATTAGAATTGTTTGATTACAAAGCCAATAAAACAAAGCTGAATACACTGCCATTCAATGGTGAAGTTTTAGCACTTCAAAGTGACTACAATAATGTATATGCGCTAACTGGATCGTCATTTTACCATTACAATTATACGGCTAGTTTGGTATCTAAAACAAGACATGATGGGTTTGAGGATTTTAAATTAGGCGCTGATTTTATTATTTTCAAAAAGGAAAACACCCTTTTTTACAAAGAAAAAAACAACAAAAAAATTAGGGTTTTAAAAATTCCAAAAAAAACAATTAAACAGTTTTTTGTAATGCAGCAAACCTTGTATATTTATGACGGTAAATTGCTTTACCACTACCAACTTTTAAATATATAGATCATGCATATTGCTATTGCTGGAAACATTGGCGCAGGAAAAACAACACTTACACAATTACTTGCCAAGCATTACAAAATAGAAGCTCAGCTGGAAGATGTTGTTGATAATCCATACTTAGACGATTTTTACAACGAGATGGAACGCTGGAGTTTCAACTTACAAGTTTACTTTTTAAACAGCCGTTTCAGACAAGTCGTGCAAATCAGAAAGAGCGGAAAAAATATCATTCAAGACCGTACTATTTATGAGGATGCTAATATTTTTGCACCTAATTTACATGCAATGGGCCTGATGACCAACAGAGATTATGACAACTATTCTGCACTCTTCAAGCTGATGGAAAGTACTGTACAAGCACCAGATCTATTAATTTATTTAAGAAGCTCGATACCAAACCTCGTTAATCAAATTCACAAACGCGGACGGGATTATGAGAACTCTATTTCAATTGACTATTTAAGCCGCTTAAACGAGCGCTATGAAGCATGGATTCATGGCTATGATAAGGGGCGGTTATTGATTATTGATGTTGATCCCTTAGATTTTGTAGAAAACGCAGAAGACCTTGGGCAAATTATTGAAAAGATCGATTCGGAAATCAATGGCTTATTTTAATAAAAACAAACCAAACTTAAAACAAAAAACCCTCTATGAATTATGGAGGGTTTTTTTGGATTAATCCTTAAAGATTAATTTATTTTAATAAGTTCAACTTCAAATATCAAAGTTGCATTAGGTCCAATTATAGGCGCTGATCCTCTTGGGCCATAAGCAAGATTTGAAGGAATGACCAAACGTAATTTTTGACCTACAGACATGAGTTGTAATGCTTCAGTCCAGCCTTTGATCACTTGAGATACTCCAAATGTAGCAGGTGCTCCACGTTCTACGGAACTGTCAAAAACAGTACCGTCAATCAAAGTTCCTGTATAATGTACCGTGACGCTGTCTTCAGCAGTAGGTGAGGCACCAGTACCTTCGTTAAGCACTTCGTATTGAAGTCCACTTTCTGTGGTAACCACCCCATCCTTTTTGGCATTTTCAGCTAAATAATCGATGCCTTCTTGTTCTGAAACCTTGGCTTGCTCAGCGGCTTCTTGCTGTTTTTTGGCTTGCAACTCTCTGAAATAAGTTTGTAAAAACTGTAAGCTCTCTTGTTCAGAAATCTCCAAATCGTTGCCTTGAAATACATCATTAAAAGACTTAGAGATAGCCCTAGTATCTATGGACTCAACCCCTTGAGTTTTAATTCCAGAGGCTAAATTAACTCCCAAGCTATAGCTGAGTTTTTTCGTATCGATATCGGAACCGTTTGAATGGCCACCCAAAATTGGGGCAACAACCAAACCAATCAAACAAGTAAGTTTAATCAATATATTCATGGAGGGTCCAGAAGTATCCTTGAAAGGATCTCCAACGGTATCTCCAGTGACTGCTGCTTTGTGGGCGTCAGAACCTTTATAGGTCATTTCCCCATTTATCTCCACACCAGCTTCAAAAGACTTTTTGGCATTGTCCCAAGCACCACCAGCATTGTTTTGAAATATTGCCCAGAGTACACCAGAAACTGTTACCCCGGCCATATAACCCCCTAGCATTTCGGCAATCGCTAAGTTATCCATTCCAAATAACATTGGAACAAAAGCGATTAATAAAGGAAACCCAATGGTTAAAAGCCCTGGTAAAATCATTTCTTTTAGAGAAGCCTCCGTGGAAATCGCAACACACTTATCGTATTCTGGCTTTCCAGTACCTTCCATTATCCCAGAGATATCTTTAAACTGACGTCTCACTTCTTGTACCATTTTCATGGCTGCTTTCCCAACAGCATTCATCGCTAAAGCAGAAAATACAACAGGAACCATACCCCCAACAAATAACATCGCTAATACAGGAGCTTTAAAAATATTAATTCCGTCTATGCCTGTAAATGTTACATAAGCAGCAAACAAGGCTAGAGATGTTAATGCGGCAGAAGCAATGGCAAACCCTTTTCCAGTAGCGGCTGTGGTATTACCAACAGAGTCTAAAATATCTGTTCTTTCTCTTACTATGGGATCTTGTTCGCTCATTTCTGCTATTCCTCCAGCATTATCAGAAATTGGTCCAAATGCATCAATAGCCAACTGCATTGCTGTTGTCGCCATCATAGCTGAAGCTGAAAGCGCTACACCATAAAATCCTGCGAAGAAATAAGACGCCCAAATGGCACCAGCAAATAATATTACGGAGGGGAAGGTAGAAATCATTCCGGTAGCTAGACCAGCAATGATGTTTGTACCAGCACCAGTACTTGATTGTTGAACAATTTTTAAAATTGGAGATTTACCTAGGCCCGTATAATATTCAGTTACGGAAGAGATGACTGCACCTACCACCAAACCTACTAAAGTAGCAAAGAATACACTCATTCTGGAAACTTCTTTTAACCCTTCTCCAAAAAATTCCATGGTCATGGTTTCAGGCAACATGTACATACAAAGTGCATAACAAGAGGCAGCTACCAAAACAATTGAAGTCCAGTTTCCTATGTTTAACGCCCCCATCACCTGATCTTCTTTCGCATCGTTATTTTTGATCTTTACGAGCATTGTGCCAATGATAGAAATGACAATACCCGCTCCAGCAATAGCCATTGGCAATAAAATAGGACCTATACCTCCGAAGGCATCAGAAATATTTCCCCCCATGTCTTTGATGACGTAATTCCCAAGCACCATTGCAGCTAGTACAGTTGCCACATATGAACCAAATAGGTCAGCGCCCATTCCAGCAACATCTCCAACATTATCACCAACATTATCTGCTATTGTAGCAGGATTTCTTGGATCATCTTCTGGAATACCAGCTTCTACTTTTCCTACTAAATCTGCACCAACATCGGCAGCTTTTGTGTAAATACCTCCTCCAACTCGGGCAAATAATGCGATAGATTCAGCACCCAAAGAAAAGCCCGCTAGAGTTTCCAAAACGATGGTCATTTGGTCAACAGAAAAAGCCCCTTCTGATCCACCAATGAAATAGTTATAGAATAAAATAAAGAATCCCGTTAAACCTAAAACGGCTAAACCAGCAACGCCTAGCCCCATGACCG
>TARA_B100001057_G_scaffold406897_1_pt1 | contig 11005 bp, 11 predicted proteins | sample TARA_B100001057 | Tara Oceans TARA_B100001057 (sample SAMEA2621839) | marine metagenome | biome: marine biome (ENVO:00000447); feature: surface water layer (ENVO:00002042); material: "saline water (ENVO:00002010), including plankton (ENVO:xxxxxxxx)" | depth 5 m | reverse complement strand
TTTTCAAAAAGTTTTTTTTGAATACATTTGATTTTTCGAGCCAAATTTCTTTATGTGAACATAATCAATAATGCTTCTATTTGCATTATTATATATTGGTTTATAATTTTTTTGATTTAATAAGCTAAATTTTTTTTCAATTTCAAATTGATGCTCATATGAAGATATTAAGACTAAATCGTATTTTTTTGTAATTTTTTTTATTCTACTAAAGTTTACAATCTTTTTTTTTGAAGTGTATACGTCATTCTCATTTATTTCTAAATAATCAGCATTAATTCTTCCTTTTATATTAAATGATTTAATCAAAGTATTTGTATGGTCATTTGTTCCAATAATTAAATTATTTTGATTTTTGTTTTTTTTTATTGTCTTAAAAACTTTATCAAATTCGTTGTATGGTTTGTTTAATACCTCTTTAATTGCAAGATTATTATGAAATGATTTTTTCTTTTTAAACTCATTAAAGTTTAATTTTTTAAATAAGATATTTTTAGCCTCAGCTTCGTTTTCTCTAAGAGTTTTTTTCCGTGATATTTTCAATTTTTTTAAAATCTGATTTACATTCTTAATTTTCCTTTTTTCTATGATGATATCTTCTAAAATTAAAATATCTATCTTAGTTGACATAAAAGTGATTAAAGCATCTAAATGTGTTTCAACTATTGGCTCTCCAGCATCATTAAATGATGTATTTAGTAAACAAGGGACACCTGTAATTTTTTTAAATTCTTCAATCACTTCATAAAGAATTTTATTTTGTTTTTTATTTATAGTTTGAACCCTCGCTGTTCCATCTATATGAGATGCTGAGGGTATCTTTTTGAGTTTTTTTACTTTAGCTACTTGAAGCATATATGGAGATTTAGCTATATCAAAGTAATTGAGAGACTCCTTCTCCAAAATTACTGGCGCAAAAGGTCGAAACATTTCTCTATGTTTAACATGGGTATTTAAGTAATCTCTCATTTTTAAAGAACGTGGGTCAGCTAGAATACTTCTATTTCCTAATGCTCTAGGTCCATACTCACTTCTACCACTACACCTGCCAATAACTTTTCCTATAGAAATTTGATTTGCTATAAATTTTTTACAATAGGGTCTAAAATCAATTTTATATTTCTTTAAAAGACCTAAAATATTTTTTAAATTATACTTGGGTCCTGTATATGCATTTATAAAATTTAGTTTACCTTTTTTATTAAGATGATTGTAATATCCCCATATAGCTGCTCCAAATGGTATACCAGCATCAGAACATGCTGGAAAAACAAAAATATCTTTAAATTTTGATTTTTTTAAAATTTTATTATTTCCAACAGAATTTAAAGCTACACCTCCAGCCATGCAGAGTCTTTTTTCTTTAGTAATTTTTTTTGTGTAGCTCCCTAAGTGTGCCATAGTTCTTTCAGCAAGATCTTGTATTGAAAAAGCCCAATCTTTGTAATATTTAGACATTTTCTTATTCTTATTATCTTTAATTTCTAATTTAAGTGATGGTCTTCTAAAATTATCATTTTTATGGTTTAATACATCACTTAATGGATGTCGGAACATAAATTTAGAAAAATTTGTTTCAATGCCATTAAATCTTATTTTTTTAAAAAAACTATTTCTCTTCCCATAAGGAGCAAGCCCCATAGTTTTTCCCTCACCACCAAATCCAAGACCAATTTTTCTTGTTATAGCTGCATAGAGACCACCTATGCCCCTATGTTTATATCTCTCTAAAAAATTAATCTTATAATCTTTTGCTTTATAAATTGAATGTGTTTCGTTGTCTGAACCTAATCCATCAATAATTAAAACTGCAGATTTTTTAAAACCAGAAGTGTAATAAGTAGATGCAGCATGACATAAGTGGTGATTTAATTGAATTATTTTATTTTTGTTAAATTTAAATTTTTCCTTAAGATAATCATACATTTGATAATTATATCCAGGGCCTGATCTAAACCACTTTGGCTCCTTTATCCAGTCTGAATAAACATAAGAAATCTCATTTAACCTTTTAAGATTAAAATATTTCATACATTCATAAATTGAGTTTATAGGAAACGCATAAGTGTATTTTTTTCTGGCTAACCTGTCTTCCGAAATTGAAACAAAATCTAAAAATTTATTTGTGCTATCAAATTTGATTATACAAGCACCAGAATCATGAGAAGCATAGCTTTGAAAACCTAAAATATAATGAAATTTTTTTTTTTTATTAATATTTTTCATATTTTTTTTAAATCTAAATTATAATGAAGTATTTCAAGATATTATGGTAGCACCTAAGTGATCAAATTTTATTTTTGTGTATTCTAATCTATTTTTTTTTAAAAATTTACAAGCTTTGTTTGGATATTTTGATGCCATCAGATAAAACCCACCTCCACCAGCTCCAATTATTTTACCACCATAAAATAATTTACACTTCATAATTTTCTCATAGATTCTATTTAATTTTTGATTGGACATGTTTTTAGTCAATTTCTTTTTTTCTAACCAATGCTCATGAAAAATTTTGCCTATCTGAGCAATATTTCCTTGTATTAAAAATTTTTCCATAGTTTTTACCTTGGATTTAATCATATCATAATTTTTAATTATTTCTTTATGATTTTTTCTCTGCTCAGTGATGATCCTCTCTGAGTTTCTAGTTTCATTAGTATAAACTAAAATGAGGTGACGCTGTAATTTTAATAAATTGAATTTATTTATTTTTATATTTTTTGATTTAAATTTACCTTTTTTATTTATCTTAATTCTCTGAATACCACCATAAGAAGCTATTATTTGATCTTGCCAACCTCCATCAAATTTTAATTTTTTTCTCTCTATTTTATAGGCAAATTTTGCTAGTTTATTTTTATTTATTCTTAAGTTTTTCATGTGTAATAAACCCTTAATTAACCCAACTATTAAAGTGCTTGAAGAACCAAGGCCAGATTGAGTAGGTAGTGTTGAAATATTTGCAATTTGGATACCTTTTTTTAATCCAAGTTGTTTTAAAACTTCCTTGAAAAGTTTATTTTTTACAACTTTTATATTGTTTGCGAATTGTGTTTCAGTATTTTGGATTAGGATTTTTTTATCTAAAGGCCTTTTTGAAATTAAAATATAAATATATTGGTCAATTGTTGCTGATATCAAATCTCCACCTTTTTTTTTGTAATAAAAATCTAAATCTGTTCCACCACCTGCTATTGGTAATCGAAATGGAGATCTGACAATAATCATTAAATATTTTTGATTGAGGATAGATTAATCGGGTTTCCTTTTTTTATATTCCTTTTTACTCTTTTGTTAATTATTGAGTAAATTTCATTCGCATAAATTGCTTTTCTATTTTTAGTGATAACTGGTTTGACTTTATCGAAACTTAGTTTCTCGTTAAATTTGATGTCTTTTCGAGCAACTATCCTCCTTGCTAATATATTATGTAGAATCTTTTCACTTTTCTTTAGACCTTTTTTATTATTTCCAAGAGAAATATAAACTTTATTTCCTAATTCAGTTAAATCTTTGTAAGTCTTAAATTCAAGAGAGGCTTCGTGATCAGGTCCAGACATCTTTCTATTAATTGTAACATGCTTCTCAATAACACTAGATCCAAGCGCAATCGCGCCTATTGAACCAGCTAAGCCTAAACCATGTCCCGAAAAACCGATATCTACATTAAATCTTTTTTTTAATTCAGGAATACAATTTAAATTTTTGTCTTTTTCATCTGAGGGATAAGAGGATGTACAGTGCATAAACATAAATGGACATTTATGCTTCTTGAATATTTTTTTGGTAATCTCCAACTCCTTATAAGTGCACATGCCCGTACTAATAATTGTTGGAATTTTTTTTCTTGCTACATAGTTACAAAAATGGAAATTATTAGCGTCTACACTAGCAATTTTAAAAACTTTGATCTTTAATTTTTTTAATAGATCAACACTTTTTTCATCCCACGGAGTTATTATCAAATCTATTTTTATTTTTTTACAGTAAGAAATTATTTTTTTATAGTCTACTTCATTAAATTCTAGTCTCGTATCAGGATAAGCCCAGGCTCCAAAACCTGGTTTTTTTTTGGGAATATCATTTTCATTTTTACTTAAATATCCATTAGGTGTTTTTACCTTTTCTCCGAAATTTAATAAATCTTCAGCATCTCTTTTTTGAAATTTAACTGCATTTGCACCTGACATTTTTGAAAGTTTTATCATTCTTAAGCAGAGAGGAATATGGCCTCCATGGTTTATTCCTATCTCTGCAATAAAATAAGGTTCTTTTTTTTTACTTAAATATGTGTGTTTGAATGATTTTACCAAGTGGACCTGCCTCCATCCATAATTAATAACTGACCTGTCATGTATGAACTATCATTTTTTGCTAAAAAAACCAAACCTTTCTTATATTCATCTTTTCTTGCCCAACGACCTAAAGGAATTCGTTTTGCAACATTCTTTTTTAAATAATTTATTTGGTTGTTAGAAACTGCACCAGGTATTAATGCATTACATCTCACATTTTTATGTGCCCAATATGTTGCAACATATTTTGTTAAACCAACAATGCCAAATTTTGAAATTGAATATCCTACTGGTTTAAAATTTTTTACATTTTTTACATTATCTTTTTTTGAGTAAACTGATTGATCTGGAGCATTGACAGATAAATCAGAACCAATATTTATTATTGAGCCTTTTTTATTTTTTGCCATCTCAACACCAAAATGTTTAATCATAGCAAAAGCAGAAATTAAATTTACATCAATTTCTTTATGCAGCAAACTTAGTGAATAATTTTCTATAGTACCTGATTTGGAGTTTCTACTTATTTTTTTCATTTTTGGATTCATAGCTGCATTATTAACTAAAACAGAAATCTTGAGTTTTTTTGATTTAAAATGTTTTTTCATTTTAATGATTTCTTTCTCATTTGTAATATCCATCGGGTAAGAAATAATTTTTTGTTTTTTAAAAGTTTTTTGAATTTTATTTTGAATATTATTCAACTTTTTTTCGTCTATGTCGGTAAGTATAATATTAAAACCTGCCTCTGCCAATGCAATTGCATGCTGCTTTCCTAAAAGACCTGCTGCTCCAGTTATGATGCTAAATTCTTGCACTAAGGTTTATTTCCTTTATCATATCTTAAATCCAGCTTTTTGAGCGTCTTTAAAAAAACCTAAAACTGTCTCTTTAGAATATTCAATTGGATCTTTGTTAAAAAGTTTCATTTTATTTATTAATGAAGGAGACATTGTGATTATATCTGCCTTACAGTCTTTAGCAGTAAAGTAATCATACGTCATTCTGCAACTAGCCCATAAAGATTTGCAATTTGAGTTTTCGTGAATATAGTTTGTCATTTCATTAAATTTTAATCCAGCATTTTGTCCAATATCATAAATTCTTCCAGAAAAAATTGATAAAATACAATTAGAGTCTTTCACAATGTCAATTATTTCTTTAATTTGATCTTTAGTAAAAATTGCTGTTATATTTAATTTTATTCCTTCATTAACTAAATCACTAATTAATTTTTTGGTGGTCTTTCCATTGGTATAACTAATAGGTATCTTAACCCAAATATTTTCTGCAATTTTATCTATTATTTTTGCCTGTCTAAAGCACTCTTCATGACTGTCTCCAATTACTTCTATTGAAATAGGTTTCAATTTAATTTCTTTTGAGATTTTGTCTGAGAATTTTAAATAATCCTCTGCTCCTAACAATTTGTATAGCGATGGATTAAATGTATAACCATCGACCTCCAATGTTTTAATTTCTTCTAATGTTGGACCGTCTGCATATAATTTCATAAATTATCCCTCCATTTGATCTAATATTTCACAAACACAATGCAAAATTGACATATGTGCTTCTTGAATGAAAGAAGTTTTATTTGAGGGTATATGAAAATTAATATCTGATAATTTTTTCAACTCACCTCCACCTTTTCCAATTAATGAAATAATTTCCATACCTATTTTTTTTGCTTCAATTGTGGCATGCACAATGTTCATTGATGCTTTTGACTCAGTGTCACCTCCACCTGTTGAAATACAAACTAACAAATCTCCTTCTCTTCCATGGGCTTTAACTTGTCTCTCAAAATATGTTTCAAATCCAAAATCATTCCCCCATGCTGTTAGTCCTGAAGGTGATGCGCTCAAAGATATTGCTGAATGAGCTTCTCTTGATCTAGAAGCGTATGTACAAGTTAGCTCACCAACAAAATGTTCTGCATCTGCTGAGGATCCTCCATTTCCTACTACTAAAATTTTATTTTTTCCTTTTCTTTTGAATATCGACTCCGCAAATAAAATGATTTTATCATCAAACTCACCTAATTTTGAGATAACGCTAGAAGTTTGGGCAAAGTATTTATTAATTAATTCTTTAGACATTGATTTTATATAAATTTTTTAAGAACTTATGTAAATAAAATTAATATTTTAATATACATTATAATTCGAAAAGATATATCTTTTTAAAAGTTTAAAAAATAAGAATAATTACGTGATTAAAGTTCAATCAAAAGAATTTTTACAATTCGCCAAAAATACACTTCTCAAATCAATTGAGGTTGAAAATAATAAAATTATGAATAGTAAAATAGACTTTTTATCAAAAAAAAAACTGGGAATGGATCCAGTCACTGAATTTGATTTAAATTTGGAGAGTATCCTGAGAAAAACAATAGAGAAGAAGTTTCCAAGACACTCAATCAAAGGTGAAGAATTTAATAATAAAATTACTCTATCTGACTTTGAATGGATAATTGATCCGATTGATGGCACTAAAGCTTTACTAACTGGCCAACCAACTTGGAGTAATCTTATTTCTCTTTATTTTAAAAAAAAACCTATTTTTGGTTTAGCAAATTTTCCAAGTTTAAAAAAAACCTTTTTTTCAAATGATAATGGGGCTTTTTCTCTAAACTTAAAAAAAATCAAAAAAATTCAAACATCTAAAGTTATAAAATTAAAAAACTCTAAATTAATTACTAATTCAATACATACTTTCATAAATAAAAAAGTTTATAAATTTTTTAAAAATTATCCCTTTTTTTTTAAAATCACTGGTGTTGATGCTTATAATTTTTGTTTACTTGCAGAAGGTAAAATAGATATAATAATTGAGTCAGGATTAAAACAAGTAGATATTTTGCCAGTATTACCTATTGTTAAGAAGGCTGGAGGTGTAATAGTTAATTGGGAAGGAAAAAATGATTTGTCTAAAGGTCAAATTATTGCATGCTCAAATCAAATACTATTAAAAAAATTCATGAATTTTTTTAAGTCAAATTATAAATAAATAAAATTAATTTTTTTTATATATTCAACTCTAATTTCTTCCAATTTTATCAATTAAAGTTGATAACAGTTCTGCTTGATTTTTTGCTTGATCTAAATTTCGATAATTTGTTTTAAATAACATCAGTTTTTTTTGTAAATCCTCTGCAGTTGGACATAACCCTTCTTTACAAATCGTGTCTCCAAATGTTTGACCGTTTAAAGCATTTTCTAAATATGGATTCATCCAAGCACTATAAAAACCATCTCCACCAGCTGATGTATATTTCTCATAAAAACTCTTCCACTTAATAGATCTTAGTTCTTCACCAAGATATTTAAAACCTACAGTTAAATAAGTATGGTTTGCAGCATCAATGCTTTGTTGTGGTATCATCCAGTTACAGTCTTTAACAGCTTCTAAAAAAAAAATTGCAACTTTTTTCCTTCTCTCAACCAATTCATTAATTCTTTCAAGTTGAGCAAGTCCAATACAGGCAGTCAAAGGTGTCATTCTATAGTTTAATCCAAGTACATTATGTCTTTTGTAAGTTGGGTTTTGAAATTCTGAGGAAGCTAGGCTTGTTCTTCCTGTCGTTGCTGTAAGAGTTTTATATCCTATTCCAGCATGTTGCCTTACTTTTACAGCAAGGTCTTTGCTTGAAGTAATCACCATTCCACCCTCTCCTCCAGATGTCATGTGTTTTTTATTTTCAAAACTATACACAGCAATATCTGCATGCGAACCTGCAAACTTATTTTTATAAATTCCCATAATTGTTTCTGCGCTATCATCAATCACTTTAATATTATTTTCTCTTGCAAATTTCATAATAGGCTCGATATCTACCGGTAATCCAAAGAGAGATACTGGCATGATTACTTTGGTTTTTTTTGTAATTCTAGGTAAAATTGTTTCAATATCAATATTCCAAGTATTAGGATTTACATCTGCAAAAACAGGTACATAATTACCTGCAAGAGTTACAAATGAATTCATCACTACTGTCAAGCCTGGTGAAATAACTTCATCTCCAGGTTTTAAGTTACAGGCTTCTAAAGCGGAATGTAATCCTGACGTTGCTGAATTAACGGCTATTGCGTATTTTGAGCCAGACAAATCTATAAATTTTTCTTCAAATTTTTGGACCCAAGGATAATTTTTATTTTCAGGATTTTCTGTATCCAAATATCTTTTTACATAATTTAATTCATTGCCAATGTATTTACCAAATTTATTCATATTAAATCACTTTTTCATTAAAATTTTTTTGATTTTCTTTAAAATCGTTGTTTCGAAACCAGTTTATTTTTGCAAGATTATTATCTTTGATAAATTTAATAATTTTTGAAGATGTTTCAAGGTAAGATATCCCCTTATAAACCTGTCTATAAAAATTTAAATCTTCAGGATAATCAATCGTTAGTCTGATGTTGTCAAAATATTCCTCTCTATTACTTGGGTCTATTTTTGCAAATTTTAAATTTGCCCTTTTTAAAAAAACATCTATCACATCTGTATTGGTTGAATAATCTTTTGCTGTTAAATATAATTTCTCTATCCCTTGTTTTGATATGCCATAAGTAATTAGTCCTGGTAAAAGATTTTTGGAGCTAGAAATAATTTCTGCTTCATTTTTTGAGAGTTTATCTAATGCTTCATTCATTAGAGAAAAGCAAAAAGTTGGGTCATCAGCATCAATAAGCATTGCATAATCTAATTTATATTTTTCAAAACAAGAATACCATCTATGGATTTTATTTTGCAAACTTCCCCTAAAAATAGTTACTTTTTTATCTAAAGCTATTTTTTCAATTTTATCGTCTGACGTCTCCTCTGAAGTTGCAACAATAACTTTTGCATTAATTTTTTTTGCCCTATTAATCACAGCCTCAATTAATGAAATATCTTCAAATATTTTTTGATAACATTTTTTTTCAAGTCTGTTTGATAAAGATCGTACAGTGACTATTGCTCCAAAATTAAATTTTTTTTTATCTAACATTTGTACAAAAACTATCTTAGCATTCTTGATAGTCTCATTTCGTAAACTATACCTCTTCCATTAGATTTTAATAAAAATATTAGAGCATCTGAAACTTCTTGAGTTGTCATTAAAGAGTTTTTGCTAATATCTTTTGAGTTTTTTAATCTTTTTTTCATCATTTCAGTATTTACACCTGCGGGTGAAATAGAGGAAACTCTGATATTTAGCTTCCTAACCTCTTCATCTAGCGCCCTTGAAAAACCAAGAAGGGCATGCTTTGTTGCACTGTAAATTGTATGACCTTCTTTTCCACCTCCATGATATGAACTAGAAGAACATATATTTATCACACTGCCATTTTTATTTTTTTTCATTTTTTTTATTAAGTATTTTGTTAAAAAAATTGGAGCCAGAATATTTACATTAAAGATATTTTTAATTTCTTTAATATTAAAACTTTCAAGGTTTTTTAAATTTAAGGTAGCTGCATTATTAATCAAAATATTTATTTTTTTATATTTTTTAGTAATTTGATTACAAATCTTTTTAATTTTTTTTTCATTAGATAAGTCACATTTTATAATATCTAGAACATTTTTGTCTTCTTTTAGTTTTTTTATAATTTTATTTTTTTTTTTATTGTCAGAGCTGATGCCTATCACTTTAATATTTTCAGCAGATAATGCCTTTAAAATAGCTTGACCAATATCTCCTGTTATTCCAGTTACAACGGCAATTTTATTTTTTAAACTAATATTTTTAATCACTTAAATTACTTCCTTTAATTAATTTTTTTACAAATTTTAGATAATTTTTAGCAGTCTTTATATGATTTTTACCTCTAGCACCCTGGATTACAATATCTCCTTTAAAATTAATCATTTTTAAGGACTTAAAACATTTTACAAAATTAACATCTCCTTTTCCTAATGGCACAGTTGTTCCAAAAAGTATATTTCGATCTTTAATATGTATACTATGAATTAGACTATTCAATTCTAAAATGGCCTTAGACGTATCCTCACCTAAAGAGCAACTATTTCCTAAATCAAAATTAATTTTTAAGTTTTTACTACCAACTTTTTTTAATAGATTTTTTATATTAATTACACTCAAAGATGTCTCAAGGGTTACAATTAAACCATATTTTTTTGCTTTTTTTGTAATTTTTTTTAAACAATTAATTGTATCTTTAACATCAAATTTATTAAATAAAGAGCTATTATCCTCTAAAGACAATGCTAATCTAGGTATATTTAACTTATTACATGCCTCTAATAATTTCAGTGCTACTTGGGTAGTTTTTTTTTTTGTTTTTCCAAAAAGTGGATTAAACATTGAATAGTCACAACTTATTGAAAAAATTTCAAGATTTGTCTGAGATTTAATATTTCTGATTTTGCTAATACCATTAGGAGAAAATAACGGATTGGCTAGACTATCAAAAATAAATTCTATACCTTCAAATCCAATTTTCTTAGCTAACCCAAATTCTTTTTCCCAATTTTTTTTTGGAAAAGCTTGTATTAAATTGTTTATCTTATTTGATAGTCTTCCTTGAACGATACCTACTCTTATTTTTTTTTTCATAAAAATTGAACTAGGTTTAAATTATTATTAGATTATTCAAATATCCTAAATTTTTCATTACAGGGCAATATGTTGCCAAGAAATTACTTATTATCCTTTTAAAAATTTTTTTCAGTGCATAAATCAAGCCAATTGAGCTATT
>TARA_B100001057_G_scaffold280292_1_pt1 | contig 11015 bp, 10 predicted proteins | sample TARA_B100001057 | Tara Oceans TARA_B100001057 (sample SAMEA2621839) | marine metagenome | biome: marine biome (ENVO:00000447); feature: surface water layer (ENVO:00002042); material: "saline water (ENVO:00002010), including plankton (ENVO:xxxxxxxx)" | depth 5 m | reverse complement strand
ATTGCCGTCGTTGAAACGATTAACGGTCAATGTCTGCTTTTCGCTCAAAGCCGAACTTCTCCAAAGTGCCATGAGTGGACGGTCGTAACCATAGTCACTTGTTATACGTTTTTTGCACTGAACTCTTTTGCTAATCGCCCTTTAGCTACAGCTTTAGTTTTTAGAAAATCAGCAACAAAATTATAATCTGGGTGTGTTTTTAAACTTCGACTTACGAAATATACATTCGTTTTATTAGGCGAAAACGTTTCTAGAATTCCTGCTCCAGGATCGTTACCAGCTAACAAACTAAATTTTAATCCTGGGATATTAAACACAATATGCTGATAACCAGTATGATTTTTAACGGTTGGAAATCCCATTGACGGTGTATCAACTTTTTGATTGTCTACGTATACGGCTAAAAATGTATTACTCGGACGTTTTGTTTCTCCAAGTAAAAATTTAGAGAAAGACAACATACTCTCATCACGTATTGAGTTTTTTGTCTCCGGCATCCCATAATTGCTCCAATCCGTAGATGATAACCTCCAAGCAATGCTGACAGCAAAATACAAAAAACCTAAAGCGTAGTCATCACTAGAGGGGAAATACCAAACCTCATCTTTTACACCCGATAGTTTTTTAAACTTTTTTATCTTTGTCGCCAATTTAAAGCCATTAGGTTTAGCCATAAAAGGGAGAACTTTATCTTCACCATTTTTAGAAAAGGCAGCTTCACAATTGGCGCAAAGTAAGTGTTTCTTTGCTTGCTTTGAGGTGTAGGCTGCAGATTTTTCATGCCCTGAAATCCAAACGATGTTCTCTCCGTGTTCAGGGAACCCCTTACTAATAGTTCGGTAAACAGCTTTAGGCATAAAATGGCTATCTATCAGTTTTTCCGATTTATGGCATAAAGCACAGATTCCGTTCACCAAACCTCCCTAAACGTATAACGCCGCGAATAAACAGCGCAAACTTGTTGGCTAAAATAGCGAGGCACGAGCACAGCCAGCGAGTTTGTGTCCGGCACAGCAGGTGCGAAATTAATTGCTTTGTTATGCATAGCCAAGCTCCAAATAAGCCATAAACCCGACAAGAGTTAAAATGCTACCCCATAAATAGAGCCTTGCTAGCTTATATTCTTTAGGGTTCTTAGTTTTGCTAAGCATTGCAGATAACTGTTTTTTTAACTGTTCTAATTCAGAAAAAGAAATTTTTCTTTCTAAAACCATCATGAATAGATTGAAGCCGAAGAACATGAAGACTATTAAAAGCCCTACGGTGACAATTATTGCTGTGGGGCTTTCGATATGAACCAAGCCTACTCCTTGCTATGCATAACGCCTTGCTCACCGGAAAATTGGGAGCGTAGCGAGTAATTTTTTCGAGTGCAGCAACATGTTATGCGCCTTGAATACAGGAAGGCTCATTAACTTCCTCTTCGTGAGCTCCATTTGCCCCGACTCAGGAGTGGACAACAATTCTGAGGATCATCCACCATGCGTACACAGTTGATATTGATGATGAAGAATTATCACTTAATAAACCGTGAGCAGCTTCATTTCTTAAGTTCGCCCCCTGAGAGTCAGTAAATATACTTTTTAACTCAAAACATAAGTCTTCTCCGAAAACCTGAGAAGCTTGAGGGAGTTCAATTAATGTACTGAGACCGTTTTCATGCTCAATACCATCTCGGTCTATGTTGCTAGTGTGAGCACCAGCTTCTTTTAATTTCATACGAACGATGTGCTCAACTTGAGGACATAGCAAATGAATAGAACTTCCAAAATCATGTTCAAAGCCTAACCACAAAGCATGCCCTAGGAGATATGTACGGTCTTCAGGGACAATTGGAGAATGATGACAAAGAGCCTGTAATAGCTCCTTTGTCACTCTATGCTCCATTAAGATCTGTCGCAATGCAGGTAATATTTGCCCCTCTACTACTAATTGAGTCTCTATTCCAAAGTGTTGCTGAACCTGCCTGTTTAACACAGTCTCGTTATCTTGGTCACCCTCACCTGCATTAAGGTTCATCGGTGGAGTTTTCCCAACAACACGTCCATCGCTACTCATTTGCGTGGAGCCGAATAAACTACTTATTGGGTCATCCTGCATACTTTCTTGAGCACCTGAACGTAAGGCATTGTAATTTGGGCCAGAGGACAGCCCTGCAAAGTAGATTAATACCTCTTCAACTGACTGTTTTCCAGATACATGGGATTTGGACGCTTCAATAGTATCTGATAGATCTACTCCTGGGGTTTTAACCAAACCCATTTCACCTAAAGATTCCTTTCCTGTTACTGATATTTTCCTTCGAATACCATCGATTATTTCGCTGACGTTAAAACCGTCACGATGCTTTGTAGGAATACGTCGATAGGCCTGTATTGCATTTTCATAGAATGAGTTTGCAACCATATTACTGCCAGCAGCCCTAGAGTCTGCCTCTCTCTCAAAGCAATCAGCTAGAGCAACAAGAGATTCTAGCCATCCATTTTCATCATCAGATTGTTTGTATTTCTTGGCCGACAACTCGTAATAAGATCTAGCAGAATTAAAGTCACCCAAATCCACTAAATCGTTTCCACTATTAAATAGCGTAGAGGCGATATCGTCTTTGAAATCAGAATCAATATTGAGCTTATCCATCAACTCAGCAAGCCATAAGGTCATGAACTTACAATTCGAATGCTCAAGTCTAAATGCAGCGAATAGTTGATTCTTGATTACATCAAGTCGATCAAACTCTCTTAGTTGCATACAAAGTCTTGCGGCCCTTTCCCAGCAATCGTTTACATCACGATGCCATGTGTCAGAATCCAAACCATGAGAAGTATACGAATCAATTGCTGTTTTGGCATAATCTGGATTTCTAGGTTTTTTACATAACCATAGTAAATCCGCTAACCGTGACTTTAGCCATGGCTCTGCAATATCTTCCAGAATTTCATCAAAAAACTGCAGTTCGGCTTCAGTAAAGTCTTCCGGAAGCGGTGATCGTCTTCCTGCTTGGAAGTCTTGAAAGTAAGGCTTGAAAGGTTCATTCAAGCTGGTAGGAGAAAGCATCATTGAGGCAGAACGACTTAATAAGCTCAGGATTTTTCCTTGCTCCTCTAACCCTGACTCTAACTTTTCCTTAGCACTCTCTTCAAGGCTTCGCATAACAGAGGAGTACCCATAATGATTTTCAACCGCTACATCATAGTTCCAGCCGCATGCAACAAAATCATCGCGGGCATATAGTTCATTCGAGTTAGTCATTAACTTATATAATCCTTCTACTTAAAAGCTGAACCATTGAAAAATCGCATAACGCCCGCTTAATAAGCGTTAGCTTGCTAGCGTCCTAATTGACGCGCTTGTTACGTGTTTACAGCGTGGGATATACGAGCTTTTCATTATGGTTTTCCGAGTCATCTTCCCAAACTATACGAATAACGTGCTTACTTTTAGTTCCCATATGAACAGATGCGATCAACTCTACAGACTGAAATTTTTCCATAGATTCTAAGGGAAACTTTTCATCTACATCGGATTGTATAAGTACATCATTGCCTTCGGGAAACTCTAACCTGATATTCCTTGCAGTAGCACTACCCTTATTCCAAATCTTCAGCCGGTGCTTGTTGCTGCCGAGCTTTACAAACGATGCACCCAAATCGGCCTTTTTGCCACTAACAGCTTCGCTTTCTTCTTTCTCGAGCAAAAGGTTATTTAGCTTTTCTTGGCTTTCGATAAGGGATTTCTGTTTTTCATTAAAGCTTGTGGTACGCCAGGTTGCATAAGCTGACATTAATAGTGCAAGACCAGCAATAATGTCACCGGCATCAACTGTTACTGGCATTACTTAATCCTTATATTTTTGCTGCCCCTAAAGGCTTCTTTTAGCGAAGCTTTCAGCTCCTTTGCTAGATCTTCAGTAACTTTCTTACCTATCTCAGAAACATGCTCTTGAATATTTTCACTGTTCTCATGAACTAACTCATCCTTTGTAAGTTCACGGCCACAAGACGCACATTTAGCAAGCTCAATAGTTTCATCAACGCCTTGCTCATACTCATAGTCAGTGCAACCGCAAGTGGGGCATTGTAAGCCAATGCTTCTTTGATACTTCTCATCCTTCATAGGTTAACGCCACCCTTATTTGACACGTAACGCCCTGTTAACAGGCAAAAAAATAGTTGGTTAAAATTAGCGACGAAGGAGCAAAAACCAACTGTTTTTTGTCCTTGTTTAACAGCTTGTTAGTTTACAATTACGCTAACACTAATGAAAAGGCACTTAGCCAAATTAGCTGAAAACCATAAGAAATACGTTGATGAATTCCAGGGTTACTTTGAGATTTTAAGGCTTTAGCCATAGCAAATAGATAATAAACAGCAGCGATAACAGAGACAACTGAAAAAATACGGAAATATAGTGGGATAATTTCTGTTGTTGGACTTATAGCTACTAATATTGGTGCTACAACTAGCGACAATAACATAATAAAACCAGCCCAAGAGTGTACCTTACAATTAAAAGTTGGATTTTTAGTAAATGGATCAGCGTCCATAGGAAAGTACCCTGCTACCCATGTACCAATGCCATGAGCTATAACTAACCAACCCGCAATATTTACTAAAATTGAAACGCTTGTTAGCTGCGCCAAATACCAACCGAAAAAGCAAAAGAAAAAGCCTAGAGGGTAATTATTAATTAAGGGAGACAATTTTTCTGTTGGGCTGCCTGTTGCGCCTAACTCACTACAAAATTGTTTAGAATGGCTGTAACCATTATAAAATCGGCTCGCAACATAAACACCAATGAAGATCCAGATTGTTGCAATTAACCCTGAATAGATCGCAATACTTTCAAACACTACCAAAATCCTTTTTGTAAACTAACAGCTTTATCAGAGGACACTTTCCCTATTTTAGCGTGAAAACGTCCTTATTTTATGAGCTTCTATTAATAGCAAATAGTATAAGTTAGTGCCAATCATAAATATTATGCTGAGTTAAGTTATTTTATTATATAAAAAAGAGAAAGACTTATCACAGTATCACTTGAGTAATAGCGACTTATATAGCGCAATTATCAATGTCCGGTTATCGCTCTAAGCAGACTAACCGTCTTTATACCAAAAGAGATTTTGATGACTAAAGCTCAGAAGGCTGAAATATAAATACTCTCTTTCGGAGTTTTTCAAGTTAGTTGTTGCATAAGCTGTACTAGCTCTTTACTTATACTCAATTTTGTTAATAAACCACTCTTTTATCCCTACTGGCGTTTTAACTTGAAAATCATCATCAACTTCCTTTTTTAGCATCGCTCTGGCCATAGGAGAGTCAATAGAAATGTAATCGTTACGACCATAGATCTCATCAGGGCCAACTATGCGAAAAGCTTTTGTTTCACCATTATCATTTTCAACCTCTACCCATGCCCCAAAGAAAACCTTGCCGACTTGTTGAGGAGAGTAGTCAATAACTTTGACTGCTTCGATGCGCTTTCTAAGGAACCTAATTCGAGAATCTATCTGTCTAAGTAATCTTTTATTTTCTTTATAATCGGCATTATCTGAACGATCGCCAAGGCTAGCAGCCCAAGCTACTTTTTTTGTTATTTCAGGTCTGTAGTCGCGCCAAAGGTAATTAAGCTCTTTATTTAGCTTGTCTAATCCTTCACGCGTTATTAGATTGGTATACAATTAGTTTGCCCCATCCCAATATTACAAATACTGCAATGCTTTTTTAACAGCATCTAAAGTTGCAACCGGGAGAAAGTTATCTTTATCATTACTTGATAATATACTACCGTTTGGCCCCACTTCCAAACCTGCTCGGCGCATAAACTCTTTAGATATGAGGTATTCAAGATCTTCTACTTCTAAGTCAGTCTATTTTGAGTTTGGTGACGAAGACTACCCACCTTCATAAAATTCTATGACTGGACCAATCGGTACTATATCTCCTTTGCTAGTTTTTCAGCTGCTAATGCTTGAGAGTAGAAAATGTTATCTTGAAGCCTAACTATAGGGTCTTTTAATTTTTCTATCCAAATGAAGCTTTCCTTTATTGAAACTACAAAGATTATAATAACCAGACAGCAAATTAAATTTTAGCGTGTGTTATAGATATTACGGCTATAAAAAATCTAAAGCTTTTTTTATAGCGTCAAGGGTAGCCGCTTTAAAAACAGCATGCTTATTTTCATCAATAAGCTCCCCATAATCCGTTGGCGTTAATTTCCATTTGCTTTGAAAGCTATTTGATAATAAATATTCTAATGCTCTGCGCTCTTGATTCGATAGTTTATGCTCAGAACCAAGCCCAGTAGACTTGTAGTCATAAATATCAATTTGAAGGTTTGGTGGAATAATTTCTTGTAGCTTTTTTCGAGTCGCAATTAGCTCGGAAGCTTGAATTTTTGCTAGTAATCGATGCTTTGGATTGTTTATTTCATCTATCCAGTCTAACCCTTGATGCTTTTGCTTACCAAGATCTTTTACTGGGCTGTTCTCTGCAAATGATGCAATAAGTGCTCTATACTTTTCACCCGATTTATTACGAATACTTTGTGCTTTTGGAACCCCTCGTTGAGTGCCTAACTTTGATATTGTAGAAATAGAATAGTCATCAACACCTCTTTTTCTTTGCTCCATACAAACCCTATAGATTGCTTCGAGGGTTTCACTAATCTTAGTAGAGCAACCTTTTTGTAATTCAGTTAGTAGATCTTCAGGTGACATACTCATAACTCACTATTAATTAACGTATTATTTTTATTAATAAATTCGATTTCAGACTTTGAAATCTGTTCATCACCAAGAAGGTCGGAGAGCTTAATATCACAATTAATTACACGACTAACTTTTGACCATGTTTTTAAACGAGACTTTAAAAGGCGCGCTAATTGATTTCCAGCGTGCAATTGTTGCTCTTCTGTGAGTAAGAATAAGCCGGGAGATATTTCATTGAATACAGCCATTTTATCCAACTGTTGAGATCTTGGAATTATGGCATGCGATGCATTGGCCGACTCATAAATCGTTGCATTCTCACAAACCTCTTGAAGTTGCTCAAATGAAGATGTCTCTTCTAAAGATATTTCTATTTCTGAATCACTCATTTTAACGAGGGACAAGCTGTCTTTTTGATTAGCTATTGATTGTGTCATTTTAATTAGCTTGTAGGACGACTGTAAGTCACATAAGAGCATATCCATTTTTTTTGCTGCACTTTCATATTCTGACTCAGTTTTTCTTATTTTTAACTCAAGAATTTTACGCTCTGATAAGTCAATTTTTTCATTTTTTAAATTAGCTACGTATTCTCGGCGATCTAATTCGTCTAAACTTTTCTCAAGCATAGTAATTTTACTTTGTAACTTTGTGCATTGAGATGACTGGGTGTTAGAGTGAAATAATATTTCGTTAGTGATGGATAGCAACCCACCAATAAATGCGGGGCCTGTAATAAAATGACGACAGCGAAGACAATTTTGCGTCCCTAGATAACCAGATGGAGCCGGTACACGTAATGATGTACCACTACCATTAAGTTCTCCGCCATCTTCACAGCGAGTTGCGGCATATGGGCAGATACCATAATCCCTGAAAATGAAGTTCCCTGCTGGAATAGAGTTTGTTAATGAATTTAGTAACTCTTCATTATTTGATACCAATTCATTTTTTACTTTCTCTATTTTATTTTGTTCAATTAAACTCTGAGTAGCGTCAACCCTCGTTTTTAATGCTTCTTTCTCGCCCTGCTCTAATCGCTTTCTAATATCGCCTTGCGTAATTTTGCAGTAATAAATAGACATTACAATTGATGAGTGCCCCACAACTTTCATAACTATTTCAATAGGCATCCCCATTTCCATTATATAAGCCGTTATAAGGCTCACACGCATTGAGTGAGGGGTATACTTAGACTTATACTGATTTAACGTTGCTTCCTTCCCTGATAGCGTTGCAAGCTCTAAATTTGATGGTTGAACATTATAAAGTGCGGCAGCTAACCTTGGTGTTAGGGAATTACCAACACTTTGTGGCTCAATATCCTGATACGCCCTAAATAAAAAACAATTTATTCCTTTAGCCTTAAGTTGCAACTCATTTAAATTTGTTCTTTTACAACTAGACCAGTTCGTAGGGTTATCTATAGGATTATATTTTTGCTGCCACTTACGAAGTTTTACTAACCAATAAATAAGGTCTTCAGGTATCCAAGGTATTGAATAACCTTGACCATTATTACTTGTTTTGTTTGTAGTGATAAACATCCCTGCGTTTTCGTCAGGCATTCTTTTAATAAACGCTTGGTTTTTTGTTAACCCCGAAAAAATAGATTTATTTTTTTCCCAAATTATTTTTCCATTTTGATCAACATTAGCTATTACATCATCTGCTTCACCTGAATCATTATATGCAATCTGACGACCCCGCAATGGAACTTTTGTTAAAGTGAACGTATGCAACCAATTTATTGGAGACCACATATAAAGCTGATCTCCAATCTTTTTTATCACGCAATCAGGGTCACTTCGATCTACTTCCTTCGATGATACTTTCAGCCAATCAGCATCAAATTTTTGCAAATGCTTTAGGTCTTTAAAAGTTTTTGCATTAGCTGGAATTATCCACTCTTGGGCCTTTTTAACAAAGTAATACTGCAAGCAAGGTTTAGTTGACTCAGCGCGTTGCGGAGACATCACACTTGCTGAATTTGATAGCAGCGATAAAGGATTTCTAGCATCCATTACACGAATGATCTCTCCAGTCTCCTCATCTTCACTAGTTAGATCGTTGGTAATTACAAAGTCTAAAAATTCATTCACTGCAATTATCAAGTTACGCCGCATATTATCGGTATTCAACTTTTCTAATTCTTGCTTTAAGGGTCTAATATTAACCTTTTGCTTTGTAAGAAATGCTTCTGGAGTTAAGCTTTTATCGTGTTTTTCTATATAAATTCGAACGAATCGGCAAAGCAAAGAGTTTTTAGAACCTCCGCCTAATGCTTGGGTCATAAATTCTTCTATTTTTACAGCCCAAGCTATATATGGTTTTGCAATAAATTTTAAATTGTAAGGCTCTTTTTTACCTAAAAATTTAAACCAATTTTCCCATTCACTTTCCCATACCCCCTGTGGGTCATTTGGTATTTGAGGGTCATCTTGCTTTTTAACAAATGCCCTGTATTCCTTTTGTGATTTGAGAGCTAATGGCTTAATAATACTCTTTAACTTTTTATAGGAATAAAAATCAGGGACATCAAATGTATCTTTATAGCTCACCCACTCATCCTTAAAAACCCTCTCTGGATGTGCAATTAGGCCTGGTATGCTTTTGTAATTTTCTAAATGTAATCTTGAGTTAGTAATACCGTTTTTTTTGCATATTGCTTTGTATTCACCCAATGTTTTTATTGATACAGGTATATTTAATGGAAGGCTCGAGTCACCTTTAAGTTTGCTCATTTAATCTCTCTCATCTTACTACGAATATCTTCTGAGGTTGGTTGTATATATACCAAGCAGGATAGGGAGCTCTTATGATGCATTGCTTTTTGAATTTCAACTTGGCTTAAACCAAGTTGTCGTGCGCGATAACCATATGCATGCCTGTGTCCATGCTCTGTAGTTCCAAGCTCTTTTTGAACTTCCAACCCAATTTTTTTTACTGCTCTTTTATGAATTCGCTGAAAGTTTTTTATCGTTTCAGGCGCTCCTGTGGAGTTGGTAAATGCAAATGGGTGAGTGTCTGTTTTTGCCGGCTCTACCCGTTGATATTTAAGATAGTTAACCCAAGATATTAAAAATTCTTTTGCTTTTTCAGGCGGGTTAAATATCACTTCAAAATAGCCGTCTTTATTTGTGAGTAAAGGTGACTTCCAACCCGCATATAGTCTTTCTGATAATCGGTATGTATTTCTTGGTTTATAGAAAGTGCTTTCGAGTAAGTATTCTCGCCTATTTGCAAAACTACTGTCAGGTGAGCGGCCTATTTCTGGATGATAGACCCTAACTAATGCTTCATCTCGATATATTGGGTGTAAAGTTATATCTGAAACATAAAGGTGAAATAGCTCACTTTTACGTAATCCACCATAATTTAATAACATGGTCATAGCTTGAGATTTATAGTCTGGTGTTGAGCCTTTTACCATTCCAATATAAAGAAGCTTTTCAAAGTGCTCATCGGGGAATTTCATCGCTTTTTCATTATTTATTTTAGGCTCTAATAACCGATCAATGAATCTTACTCTCTTCGCATTAAAGGCAGCGTCATTTTGATTAGATAAATGATTTAGGAACACATTTGCGTGCTTATGATAATATGCACACCAATTTAATCTCTCTTCATAACTGGTTGCTTTTCTGAAGGGGTTTATCCTTGATGAGTCAAACCCTTCCTGTAAAGCTAAAAAATCAGAGTAATGCGTTATATGAAATAATATATTATTTGCATCTCTAGGCTTTCTTGCCTTCCAATACAATCCAAGTTCGTCATCCATTTTATCGTAATCGATTGTTCCTACTAATAGTGCTTTAGTAAAACCTTTTAATAATAAAGTTGAGTTTTCAAAGTTTGGTACGACATCAATATATGTGAGTAGGAGCTTTAAAGAAAATATAGAGCGCTCTTTCCATGACTCACTTTTAGAGCTGTACCAAGCAAGATATCTTATATGTGATATCACGACACCTTTCTCTGTATAAAGAGCTGGTAACTCACAAATACTACCAGCCTCTTTATCATGATACTTTACGTTTATTTTTTGGATGTATGCCATACTTTTTATTATATAGTATATTTACTTTTCCTTAATACTAACTCTTTTCTATCATCTAACAAGTATTAAAGTAGTGATTTTAGTATATATTTGGGTGGGGTTATAATATCAATATAATAAACGCTTACTGCGCCAAATTGATCGTCGTGTTCGGTATTTGCGCAAACGCCTACCCGATTTAAAAGTTATTGATTATTCGCCGCAGCAAGACGGTAAAGTATTTTTTGGCGCATGGGTAGAAAT
>TARA_B100001057_G_scaffold489363_1_pt1 | contig 11017 bp, 9 predicted proteins | sample TARA_B100001057 | Tara Oceans TARA_B100001057 (sample SAMEA2621839) | marine metagenome | biome: marine biome (ENVO:00000447); feature: surface water layer (ENVO:00002042); material: "saline water (ENVO:00002010), including plankton (ENVO:xxxxxxxx)" | depth 5 m | reverse complement strand
AGCAAAAAATTTAAAAAAGTATCCATTAGTTGTAGGATATTGTGAATGTCATCATTTCTCAGCTATAAACAAAATAAAACCTGATGAAAGATATTCAAAATATGATTATTCTTATACGTCAGATAACTCCCCTGTTTCAAGAAAACATTTTAAACAAATAGCAATTAGAATTATTAAAAAATTTAAATTTGACAAATATAAATCAATTATAGAAATCGGAAGCAATGATGGAACGTTTTTAAAAAATTTTTTAGATAAAGGTTATAAAAATATATTAGGTGTAGATCCATCCCAGTTTATGTGTAATTTGGCAAAAAAGAAAAACGTAAGATGTCACAAAGGTTATTTTAGTTTTAAAACTTCTAAAGAGCTAAAAAAAAAATTTGGACCTTTTGATACATGTTATGCAGCCAATGTTTTTAATCATGTTGATGATATACATGATTTTCTAAGAGGAGTTTTTAATGTTTTAAAAACAAATGGCAATGTGGTCATTGAAGTACCCGATCTCGATTCTTTACTAAAAAACTGTGGTTTTGACACAATTTACCATGAACATAGACAATATTTTTCAAAAATTTCATTATTAAAATGCTTTGAAAAAAATAAATTTAATTTAATTTATATTGAAAAAATAAAATATATGTCTGGTTCATTAAGGATATTCGCAACAAAAAAAAAAATATCAAAAAATAAAAACTTTAAAGAATTGAAAACGATAAAAAAAATTAATAATTTAAATAATGTAAAAATATTTAAAAAAAAAATTAATTTTATTAAAAAAGAGATAAATAAATTTGTATTAAAATTTAGTTCATCAAACAAAATAGTTGTAGGACTAGGTGCTGCTACTAAAGGTAATACATTATTAAATTTTTGTAATCTTAATGAAAAAAAAATTAAATATATTTTAGAAAGCTCACCATATAAAATAGATAAGTTCACGCCAGGGTCATCGATACCAATTATAGATGAGAAAAAAATTTTAAAATTTGATGCTGCGATTATTTTGCCTTGGAATATTACAGAACATTTATTTAAAAAGTTTTTGCAAAAGAAAAATATACCATATATAAATATTCCAAACTTAATCAAAAACTTTAAATAATTAATGGCTTCCTTTAAAAAAATAAAAGTGTTCTTTTCAGATAAAAGAGGTGTGATTAAAGATATTTTTTTTAAAGAAATATATGATCATTGTGCATATGTATCTTTTACAAAAAATGCTGTTAGAGGAAATCATTATCATAAAAAAAGCATTCAATCTTCGTATATACTTGAGGGTAATTTTAAAGTATTTTCCTCAAAAATTAACAGAAAAACTCACAGTATACAAAAAAAAATATCAAGTAAAAAAGTTACAAAAGGAACCTTTGTAACACATGCAGCATATGAGGCTCATACTTACAAGTGTTTATCAAAAAAAGGAATATTGATTGTTTTTACTAAGGGTATAAGAGGTGGTGTAAATTACGAGAAAGATACTTTTAGATTAAGGGATGAGTTGTAAAATACAGCTTTAAATGAAAAAATTATACTTTTTAATTTTTACAATTTATAGAATTTTAAAATATCTATTTTCAAAAACTAAAAGATATTCAGTTTTATTATTTTTGATTTTAATTAATAAGCCTCGTTCCATTTTAGAAATAGGAGTGTACAATGGAGTTAGAGCAAGAGAAATGATTGAAGCGGCAAAAGTTTTTAATTCAAATATAAAATATTATGGTTTTGATTTATTTGAAATTATGAACAAAAATATATTAAATGAAGAATTGAGCAAAATGCCTCTATCAGAGCAAAATGTAAATGATTTCCTTTCAAAAATTGCAAATATTGAGTTGTATAAAGGATATTCACAGACAACTTTAAAGAACTTTAAACAAAAAGTAGATTTTATATTTATAGATGGTGGACATAAAATAGAGACAATCGAAAATGACTGGAGAAACTGTCAAAAATTGCTCAAAAAAGATTCTATCGTAATATTTGATGATTATTTTTTTAATAATAAAAGTTTAGTTGAGAAATTTGGTTGTAACAACGTAGTCAAAAAGATTTCAAGTGAAGAATACAAAACTAAAAATTTATTTTTTATTGATAAATTTGTTAATCAAAGTGAAAAACTAGAAATAGGATTATTCTTTGTAAAAAAAAAAAATTAATGGCTAAACATTTTTTTTTTGTACCGCGTTTAGATTACAAATCAGGATGGGGAACTACTACATTAAATTATTTGAAACTTTTAAGAAGAGAAGATGTTGTAGTCTTTTGTAATAAAAAAAATAACAAAATTGATTATGAGCAATACCCGCTATTAGGTAAGCCCCTAGATTATTTAAAAAACCCATTAATAATAATTAAAGATTATTTAAAAATAAGAAAAATACTTTACAACAATCAAAATTATAAACTCTTCTCTCACTTTCCATGTGAGCTTTACTCATTAATTTTATTTTTTTGCGGAAGTATTTTCAAAAAAAATATTTATTATGCTCAAGGCTCTTATACTTTAGTTTTACTCACAAGCTTGAAAACAAAATTAATTTTTAATCATTTAAAAAAATACTTTAGCATAATCATTTATTCTAGTTATTTTACAAAAAAAATAATTGAAAAAAAAGAAAAATTCAAATTGACCAAAATTAAGAGAGTAATCAATCCTATCATTAGTTTAAAAGACAGAACAATAACCCAAAAAATAAAAAAAAATAAAAATAGTATTATTTGTGTTGGTCATTTATCTCCTAGGAAGGGTCAAGAAGAATTAATTTATTTGATTGGTAATATAAAAAAAAAATTTAATACTAAGGTAAATCTTTATATTGTAGGGTCTAAAGGTGATAATTCTTACAAAAAAAAATTAGAAAAAATAATTTTTAGTCTAAACATAAAAAATCAAATTAAATTTTTTCACAATATAGACGATAATAAATTGCGTGAATTATACTTAAAATCAAATTTATTTATATTGCTAGCAAAAAAAATTATAAATTATTTTGAGGGGTTTGGTATAGTTTATTTAGAAGCGATCAAATATGGTTTACCGATAATTATTTCTAAAGAATCAGGAGCTATAGAACTTCAAAATTATTTTAAAAATTTTAAAGCCTTTAATCCAAAAGATTTCGACGGTATTTCTAAAGAAGTAATCAGAAAATTAAATAACAAAAATTTAAATTACAAAAAAAATCAATTAATTTTATTAAAATTTTGTAATGATAATGAAAAAAAGTTGAAAAAAATTTATATGCTACTTAATAATTTATAATTCATAATTTAAATCTATAACTTATCCGATTTAATTATTTGATTAAAATAAGTATTTAATGATAATTTTTATTTGTCACTCTCTAAATTTCAACACATTGTAATTTTAGAAATAATTTAAATTATATGAACAAAATTTTTAAAATAATAATTATTATATTTTCACTTAAAAATTTATTAAAAGTAAAGTTTTTAGGAATTAATTGTGCTAACTATTTCATAATAAACGATAATCATAATCTTATAGATAAAAGATCGTCTTTTTTTTTTAAAATCGAAGATTGTAAAAAAACATTTAATTTAATTAGATTGTCACAAGTAAATTATCAAGTATTTAGGAATATTTTGAAAATTCCCAATTTTTTTTGTTACTCAATAATTAAAGAATTAATTATTAATAATTTTAATAAAAAAAAATTTGTAAATTTAATTTTAAATTTATTTTTTTTCTTAAAAATAAAAAAATTCATACTTATTGACGATAAAAGAGAGATGCTACTCTTTTCTGAAATATCAAAAAAGTTAAATATTGAAACAATGATTTATATGCATGGAAGACTCTCAAAAAATACTTTCATACTTAAGAAATCTTTCTTTAAAAAGTATTTAGTATGGAGTGATTTCTTTTTGAATCAGCTTAAAAAGGCCAACAACCGTTATAACAAGAATAATGTAGAGATTGTTGGTAATCCATATCTAATTCACCACAAAAATTTTAAAAATTCTAAAAATAAAATTAAAATTAAAAGAGCCTTAATCTTAGATGAAGATTTTATAAACTATAGAGATATAGAGATATATTTAAAAAAAATAGTAGAGATTAAAAATATCAAATTGTTTATTAAAAAAAAAATAACAAGAAAATTACCTAAAGAATACTATGATTTTTGTATTAGAAATAATATTAAAATGATTGAGGGAGGAGAAAATTTAGGAAGAACAATTAAAAAATATAAATTTGACTGTATAATTGCATCCACTTCAACAGGATTATTAGAAGGAATGTTTTACCATATAATACCTATAAAAATTAATTCAAATAATAAAGAAAGAGAAAAAGAATTTAAAGAATTTGTCAATCAAAAGTTTGTTTTTTATGCAAATAACCAAAAAAGTTTTTCTTTTTTTTTAAAAAAAGAATATTCAACTAAACAAATAATTAAAAATAAAAAAAAATTGTGGGGAAATAAAATGTTTGTAAAAAAAGAAGTTAATAATTTAGTTAAAAATTTTTTAAATTAATCAAATGAAAATCACGTATATTTCAAATTCATCTTGTCCCTCACATGTGCCTAGTTCTCTCCAAATTGTAAAAACTTGTGAATATTTGTCTAAAGAAAAAAACGATGTAAGCCTTATCATCCCTAATACATCTCAATCTAAATTATCAATTAACAAATTTTATGATGTTAAGAGTAAATTTAAAATAATTAGATTATTAAATTTTAAAAAGTTCCCACTAGGATTGGATTATTATTATTTTTCTTTATCATCTTTTTTAAAAGCTAAAAAAATCTCTGAAATAATTATTTCTAGAAATTTTTTTGTTATTTTTTTAAGTGTACTATTTAAAAAAAAATGCATTTTAGAAATACACCATGATATCCAAATAGAATCTAGAATTGTCCAGTTTATTTATAAATATTTCAATATACTCAGAAGCAAAAGTTTGCTTAAAATTATTGCAATTTCGAATGCCGTAAAAGAAAATTATAAAAAAAAATTTTATATCAATGACCAGAAAAAAATTATCGTATTGCCGTCAGGTTCCTCGTTAAGATTTAATTTTCAAATTCCTATTAAAAAAAAAAGACTTAACATAGGATATTTTGGATCAATTAACACTTCAAAAGGCATAGATTTAATTATCAAACTTTCTAAATACGATAAATATAATGATTATTTTATATATGGAGGATTAAAAGAACAAGTATTTAAGTTGAAACTTAGAAATCATAATAAAAACTTATTTATATATTCACACTTAAGTTATAAAGAGTTAAAAAAAAAAATAATTCTAATGGATATTTTATTGATGCCATACACAAGCAATGTAACAGCAGCTGGGGAAGTTTCAAATATAACAAAATATACATCTCCTCTAAAGCTATTTGATTACATGAGCGCAGGTAAACTAGTTTTGAGCTCAGAACTAGATTCTCTTAAAGAAGTACTAAAGGATAAAAAAAATTGCCTATTTGTAAAAAATTTTTCAAACCCTTTTTCATGGTTAAATAAAATAAAATTAATTAAAAACAATTTAATGATGAGGGGAATTATTTCAAAAAATTCTCACATAAGTTCTAATAAATTTCATCATGAAAAAAGAATAAAAAAATATTTAGAAATTTAATGATTTTAATTACTGGATGTGCTGGATTCATTGGTTTTCATTTATCAAAATTTTACCTTGATAAAAAAATAAAAGTATTAGGAATAGATAATATAAATAATTATTACGATGTAAATTATAAATACGAAAGGTTAAAAATTCTTAAAAATTATAAAAATTTTACCTTTATAAAGTTAGATTTAAAAAAAAAAAAATCTTTTAAAAAAATAGATAATTATAAAAAAAAAATTTTGAACATTATTCATTTAGCAGGTCAAGCTGGAGTGAGGTACTCTATTTTAAACCCCTCAACTTATATTAAAAATAATATAGAGGCTTATATATATCTTTTAGAATATTTTAAGCATCAAAAGAAACTGAAATCAATTTTATATGCAAGCTCGTCTTCAATATATGGTGATAAGAAAAAAAAAAAGATAAACAAGATATGATTTCAATTTATGCTGTATCCAAAAAAACCTTAGAAAACATATCAAAAGTTTACTCACATATCTATGAAATGAATTTTATTGGTATGAGGTTTTTTACAGTTTATGGTCCGTATGGACGTCCAGACATGTCTATATTTAAATTCTCAAATAATATTAAAAGAAATAAAAAAATAGATATTTATAATTATGGTAATCATTCTCGATCATTTACATATATCTCTGATATAGTAGAAAACATTGATAGAATAATTAATCAAACAAATAAAACAAATAAAAAATTTAATGAGATAATTAATATTGGCAACCCCAAGTCTGTTCCATTGATGGCCGTTGTAAAATTAATTGAAAAAAAATTTAATAAAAAAGTGAAAAAAAATTATTTCCCTTTGCAAACAGGAGATATTATTAAAACAGAAGCGAACATTAAGAATGAACAAAAAAAATATAAACTTAAATTTAAAGTTAATATAAAAGAGGGTATTGACAATTTTTTCAATTGGTTTCTGAATGAAAAGTAATATTTTAGTAATAGGATTGGGTTATGTTGGTCTTCCATTAGCTCTAAGCTTATCAAAGTACTATAATGTTTTTGGATTTGATATATCAAAAAAAAGAGTAAATGAACTAAAGAGAGGTTATGATTGTAATAAAGAAACTTCAAAAAACCTAATTTTAAAAAGTAAAATTAAATTTTTTTACGACGATAAGGAATATGATTATAAAACTAATGTTTTTATTGTAACTGTACCAACTCCCGTAAATGCAAAAAATAAACCAAATCTTAAAAGTTTAATATCAGCTTGTAAATTTATATCCAAAAAAGTGAAAAAAAATGATTTAATAATAATAGAAAGCACTATAGCCCCAGGAACAACCGAAAATTACTGTCTAAAATTAATTTCAAAAGGAAGCAAGGTGAAAAAAAAAGATTTAAATATTTGCTTTTCACCTGAAAGGATAAACCCAGGTGATAAAATAAATAATCTAAATAATTTAGTAAAAATTATTTCTGGAAATTCAAAAAAAACAATAAAATTAGCATCAAAAATTTACGAAAAAATAACTAAAAAGGTTTTACCCGCAGATTCAATTAAAAGCGCAGAACTTGCAAAAATCGTCGAAAATGCCCAAAGAGATTTAAACATCTCATTTATGAATGAAGTTTATAAAATTTGTGACCTTTATAAATTAAATTATAAACATGTTCTGTCATTATGTAAAACGAAATGGAATTTTATTAACTTTCATCCTGGATTAGTTGGAGGACATTGTGTTCCAGTTGATCCTTATTATCTTATTGATGCTATCAAAAAAAAAGGTTTCAAATCTGAATTAATAGAAATCTCAAGGAAAGTAAATGAAAATTTTGTAAACTATATTTCAACTAAAATTTTAAAGATTATAAAACCAATTAAAAATAAGAATATTCTTTTTCATGGAATAAATTTTAAAGATAATGTGTTCGATAGAAGAAATTCAAAATTCGACTTAATTTATAAAAAAATAAAAAAAATATATTATAGTAACTTGATTTTATTAGATGATATCAAATATAATAAAAAATTTAATTCTGAAAAATACAACATTTTGATTATAGGATCAAAAAATCTAAAAACACAAAGAATAATCAATAATTTTAAGAAGAATAAAAATTCAAATAAAATATTGATAAATATTTTTGGAAATATAAAATTAAGATCAAATAAAAAATTACTAGTTCTGAATTTATAACTTCATGATTAAAAGATCAAGATGTCAGATATGTAATGCTAAAGGAAAGAGAATTTATTCCACAACATTAAAAACAAATAATTTAAGAAATTTTTTTTTTGAATATTACGGAAAAAAAAAACCAGTTAAAACATTTATTTCAAAAATTGAAAATTACGAATATACTTTGTTAAAATGTGATAGTTGTGAATTTATTTGGCAAAAAAACTTTTTAAATAAAAACTTTATAACAGAATTATATGATAAATTGATACCACCTATAAAAAGTAAAAAGAAAAGCGAAAAAACATCAAGGATTTTGAAAAAAACATATAATTATGAAATTGATCTTTACAAAAATATAATTGGAAAAGAGAATATTCAAATATTAGACTATGGTAGTGGGTGGGGATTTTGGATTTTATCTCTTAATTATAACTTAAAAAATATTTTCGCGCTAGAAAATTCAAAAACAAGAATTAATCATCTAAGAAAAAAAAAGATTAATATAATTAAATTAAATACTTTAAATAAAAGAAATAAAAAATTTGATTTTATTAGATTAGAGCAAGTTCTAGAACATTTAGATAACTTTGATCATGTTTTGAGCAGTTTAAAAAAACTAATAAGCAAAGATGGTTTAATTTATTTATCTGTACCTAATAGCAAAATATTATTTAAGAAAGCTTGGCGTGAAAATTTATTAATTAAAGGTCCTGCCCAACCGCTTGAACATATCAATTCTTTTACAACAAGATCATTACATAAATTATTGATGAAACATAAATATAAAACTGTCTCTCCTTTTTATTTATTGAAAGCATTTGTTGATTGTAAAAAATTTTCATTTAAATCTATTAAAACGACCTTAAGAATATTAATTAATAATATCAACGGCACATCGATCTTATTTAAAATATGACTGCACACATTGAAATAAAAATCATGCTATATACTCTTTCAATCTTTGTTTTATTTGATTTCCTCATGTTTTTGAGAATTTTTAGAAAGTTTAATATTTAGACTTCATATTATGTGTTTGAAAAATATAGTAATTTTTTTTCCAAATTTTTCAAAAGGTGGAATTGAAAGGGTATCATTATTACTGTCAAATTTTTTTAACAAGAAAAGAGTAAAATTAAAATTCATATCTTTTAAAAAAATAGATAACAAAAAATTTAATTTTTCTAAAGATATAGATTTTATTTATAAAAAAAATAAATACTTTTATTTTAATAACTTTTATTGTACTTATAATTTGATTAAAGTATTGTTAAGATCAAATCGAAAAAATACTATTGTCTTTAGTTTACAAAACAATATTCTCAGCATAATAGTTTCTAAAATATTAGGCTTTAAAATCGTAGTTAGAAATGCAGCGCCCATAGACTATTTTAAAAATCAAAGAAATGTTATAAATGAGTTAAAATTATTTTTGAAAATTAAAATTTATTCATATTCAGATCTGATTATTTCGAACTCAAAAAGTAGTGCAAGAAAAATTAAAGATAAATTAAATAAAAAAAATAAAATTATATCTATTCCAAATCCTATTTTTAATACAGTAAATAAAAAATATAAAATTAAAAAAAAAAATACTATTTTATATGTTGGTCGACTATCTAAAGAAAAAGGAATATTTGAACTCATAGAAGGATTTGAAATTTTTCAAAAAAAATATCCAAAGTTTAATCTTGATATTGTTGGAGATGGAAATCAAAAAAAAGAACTTATTAAATTCATCAAAAAAAAAAAAATAAGTTCTAAGGTAAATTTAATAGATTGGAATAACAATTTAAATCATTATTACAAACAGTCCAAAATTTTAATTTTACCATCCTTGTATGAGGGTTTTGGCAATGTTTTAATAGAGGCATTAAATTATAGACTTCCCTGTATTGCTACAAATAATGATGGACCAAAAGAAATTTTAAATTTTGGTAAGTTTGGTTTGCTGATGAAAAATAATAAACCAATTACAATATATAAATCATTACAAAAGATGATTGAAAACTATAACTCTTATCAATTAAAGAGTATTCAGGGATATAAAAATAATCAAAAATATCATATTAATATTGTTGGTAGCAAATATTATAATAGTATTAAAAATGTTTTAGAGACTTAATTTAAAATTTACCTTTTATAAAAAATTATTAAATTAGTGTTGAAGAATTAAAATATATTTTGCTTTAAAATTTAATCTGAGACTTAACTAAACTCAAATATTCTTTTAGATTATTCTTATAATCAAATCTATTTAAAGACATATATGATCTAGATAATAATATTTTGCAATATTGTTTATTATGAATAAAAAATTTAATTTTTTTAGATAAATCTTTGTAATCTCCAACTTTAAATAATAAACCACCTTTACCATTTAATAATATTTCTTTAGGTCCAGTATGACAATTACTGGAGATAATAAATTTTTTTAAAACTAAGCTTTCTAATAAAACATTTGGAAGACCCTCGTATTTTGAAGACAGAATAAATAAGTCTGATTGTTTTATTAAAGGATATGGATTTTTGATATAATCAATTATTTTCACATTTTTTGATAATTTCAATCTATTAATATTTTTTTTTAAATCTGATTTTAAAATTCCCCCACCAATAATGATTGCCTCAAAATTAATTGAAGGTTTTATTAAATTTAAGGATTTGATTAAAGTTTGCTGATCTTTTTGTTCAGTAAACCTTCCAATATTTAATATTTTTAAAGTATTTTTACTTTTAAAAAAAGTTTTTGATTTTTGTTTTGATTTTTTAATTATTTTTTTTGTATCTAAAGGATTATATATGCACTTTGAATTAACATTAAATTCATTTTTTAAGTCTTTTTTAAATTGTAAGCTGTTAACTATTATTTTATTTGCTTTATTTATAAAAAATTTAAATATAATTTTTTTCAAAGGGTTTTTGGTCCATCCAATTGGTGCAGAATTAGATCTAACAATTATTTTGACATTTAAAATTGAGCATAAAATCATGCAATAAATACTTGCTTGAAACGCGAATACTACTAAATTTTTATTTTTTAGAATTTCATTAATAAGTAAAATAATTGATAAAAAATATTTAAATCTTCGAGATTTTTTATCCCAAATATTTGACTTCATAGTTATTAAATTTATTTTTTTTGAAAATTTATTTTTAAATTTATTCGAAATAGTAATAACATTTACTTTCATTATTTTAGAAAGATAGTTAGCAACAATAAACATATTTTTTTCAACTCCACCACCTT
>TARA_B100001057_G_scaffold311936_1_pt1 | contig 11018 bp, 9 predicted proteins | sample TARA_B100001057 | Tara Oceans TARA_B100001057 (sample SAMEA2621839) | marine metagenome | biome: marine biome (ENVO:00000447); feature: surface water layer (ENVO:00002042); material: "saline water (ENVO:00002010), including plankton (ENVO:xxxxxxxx)" | depth 5 m | reverse complement strand
CCTCCTCGTGGGCCGGCGCCTCCTCCTCCTCGGCCGGCCCCTCGTCCTCCTCGTGGGCCGGCGCTTTCTCTGAATCAGCCGGCGCGAAACGAGCGAGGCCGGCCGAGGAGGACGAGGCGTATCAGGCCGTCATTGCCGCGGCGGCCATGTTTCAGTTGACGCAGGCGCTGCAAGAAATTGTCACTCAAACGTTTGCGCAGAGGGCGCGGCTGGCACGCATGCCCTTTGACGCGCTTGCAAACGCCAACGCGATCGCAGCTACTGTGCTCGATTACACCACCAACCCCAAAACGGCAGAGGACCCCATCGCGCATGCACGGCTCCGGCTGGTTGCCATGCAGGCAACGGACATTCTCATCAACTTTGAAACAGTAAAAGACTTGGACGACTACATCGGGCTCGTCGTCGACGACGCGTTGCAAAAAAATCGCAACGACCCCGTGGCAGCCGGAAATGCGCTTCAAGCCAAACTGCCGCAGGCGTAAGATAAATCAAACGGGTACCCGCAAAGACCAAGGCAAGCCGCAATGTCCTTGCCACGCCTCAAGTCCATTTTTGACGCGGAGCCGCTGCGCGCGGCGTTTGCAACTGTTGTTGCCTGCACGGGAGCGCCGCCACAGAAGCGCTCAGCCGAGGAAATGACGCCCGCCGCCGCCGACGACGGGGGTTGCGAGATAACGGAGTGCAGCGACGCCGATTTTAATGACTGGTTCGAGAGGCAGAAGCCAAACCTGGACGCGGCAAACGCCGATTTTGAGCATAGGCGCTTCAGCGATCACATGCTGCAGGCATGGATGACGCTGAGCACGGCCGCCACGAAGGCGCAGGTGGCGTACACCGACGAAATGAGCAAGTATGTTGACTTTCCAAAACGGCCGCATGCAAACGACTTCTCGCCGTATGCAGCTTTCCACGAGGCGCGCGAGAGAGACGCTCACGCTTACCCAAACGGCATCCCGGAAGAGTACCTGAAGCATCTGCAAGACGAATGGCAGAAAGGGTTGGAGAAGCAATATGCGCTGCGGAAGAAGCCCCTGACGCTCTTGGCGCGAGCGGAGCAAGTGCAGCTGAAGGTTAGCAGAGTTGTGTAAGTCACACGCATGCACACGTACACGCGCCTTTTGAAGAGTCTAATGGAGCTTGTGAGTGTCGCGTTTTTTTAATTAATACGCGCTCCTTAAGCCTGCATTTGCGTTTCAAGTGCCACGTCGACAATGTCCATGTCCGAGCCGACAGAAGCATCGGAGTCGGTGTCGGGCTGGAGATTGTGGTCAAAAGGCGTGGCTTGAGGAGAGCGCCATTCGTGGTCCGGCACATTGCACGCCTTTAGGAACGCAATTACCGCTGCAAATCGCGCAAAAACGGCTGCTTTCTTCTCGTCCGAGTCGAGAGCAGCAAGGCGCAGATCAAGCCCGCGCCGCGCGTGCGCGAGTGCGCTATTGCCGTGCAGCGAAGTTGCGTGCGGGTACGAGACGGAGTTTGCACGAAAGTACTTGAGCACTTCTAGATTGCCACGCTCGGCTGCGAGGTGCCAGCTGGTTGTAAAATCGTTGCAGCTTGGGTTGCGAAAATTGATGACAAAAAACGTCGTAGCATACCTGCGAATGCAATGAATCACCTTGACCAGGTCTTGGTCCGAAAAGACGTGCTCGTTCCAGCACCGGTCAAGCTTTGCAGCTCTCGTGCCGCGGTAACGAAACAGGCAAGTCAGGCTGCTCCCGTGACAAAACTGGCTGATGAGACTGGGGAACCTTCGCCTGCTTGCCTTGAGGCGTTTGCCGTGAGAGGTTTCGAGCGCGTGAAGCATTCCAAAAAATTCAGCAGGGTTTGCGCGCCGCAGCGCTTGGTACAAAACGCGCGACTCTTCGGGCGCGGGGTAAAGCTTGCGGGTTCGCAAGTTGGTGACCTCCCTGTAGAATTCGTGTTCCAGGAAGTGCACGAGGCGGCGCGCAAGCTGGATCGTCACCGGCAGCTCCTTCAGTGCAAGCACGTGTTTGTAAAGAGTCGCGCACGTCGCGCGCAACGCGAGCGCGTGCAGCCCCAGGCGCCCGGCAATGTCGCGCCACGTCTCGTCGGCTAGCCCGTGGAGCCAATCGACCGCTGTCGCCATTGCGCGCAGTTCGCAAGCGGCTCCCTCTCACCAGTTGCGAGCCCAGGGCGCGGCGCCGGAGCAAAATGAAAAAAATAAACAAACACGCACGCACAGCAACAAATTGCAACACGAGGCGCACGCTGCCGAGCGCGCAATCGTCACGCCTCCGCTTATGCAGCAGATACTGGACCGACCGCACCTTGGATGAGTTGGCGGGTCGCTTCGTCCTGCCACTCCTCGGTGTAAATGTTGGGATGTTGCCAGCCCTCCATGTGCGCGTCGTTGAGGCGCTTTACGATGTCGTTGACATCCATGGCGTTCCCCCGTTGGAAGGTTGCCTGAGTCGCTGGGTCCGATGCAAAACGGATCGCCTCCACGAGGTCGTTTATCCACGTCGGGTCTGGGTGGCCGCTGGCCACGCTGGCGTCGTACTTTTGTCGCTCATTGGCGCCCGTTCTTTTGGCATTTATGATCATGAATTCAGCCGTCTCGGGGGTTGCCAGCATGGTTCGAAACAGCGGAATCACTTTGCTAAGTTCGTCAAGATATTGTTTCCGCGTCCTTACCGCGCCCGTTGGAACAACGTCCCGAAAACAGCTATCAAGAACCGAGCGCGGGCGCGGTAGCATGATGGCAGGCGCGCGCACAGACACGGGCACGCACGCGCTTGTAACTCTAACCACAATCACTATTTGCATGGTTATTATTGACATAGCTGATTATTGACCCTAAACTGCGTGCACCACCTGTCCCAGTCACGATCGCACTCAGCCAGGTCGTGCCGCAAGCGCCAGTGCCGCACCGCCTTCTGCATCGGCAAATTTTCCTCCGAGTACGAAGTGTTGATCTCCTGAATCGCCGGGTACAGCCCCGTGCGCACCGCGTTCGCAAGGGTCACCACGGCCGACATGCTTACGTGAAAAAGCCCGTACAGGTGGAGCACCCGGAGGCGCGCCAAGCCGGCGCCAATCAACAGTTGCTCAAACCCCTCGTTTGAGAACGGGTTGCGGCTCAAGTCGAGCTCCTCCAGGACGTCCGCGCCGGGCTGCGTGACCGAAAGGCCTCGGCCGCCACCGAAGCGGCGCGCGCCCCAAGTCCGCAGCGCCCTGAGCAAACACGTTATCCCCTCGTTGTCGATGCATGCGTTGCAAAGGTTCAGCTGCCTGATCTTGAGCAGCCCAGAGCGCATTGGCCTCACCAGCACACGGATCCCCGCCGAATCCACGCAAGTCGCGGACAGGTTGAAATAATCCACTCGCACGCAGCTGTCAATCTTCGGGTCGCACAGCGCGTCCACAACAACCTGCATCGCAACGGGACTGCCAAAAAGGCCAAAAGAATTCTGCGACAGATCGATAAGGTCGAAATCACGTTTCCTGTCGAAGGCGTCGCGCATCTTGGTGGACAACACGCACATCTCCTCCTCGCCGAGGTGCAGGTTGCTCAGGTTTAGTTGGGAGGATCCAAGGTACGGGAAGTCGTCGAGACGTCGCTCTGCGTTTGCCAGCAGGCAAGGCCGCATCAGCAGCAAATCAATTGGATTTGCTGTCTCGAAAATGTCGAGCTCGAGGTGGTTGCGCTCCCGGAGGGAAGAGAGCGTCTTTAGGCGCCCCATTCCCAGCCGCACGAACCCTTTGGATGTCGCGAGGGCGTGTCCGAGGAAGAAGGCGGCCGTTGTGTTCATGCTGGAGCCGGTCATCGACGCGGTCACCGTGCTTAAGCTTGCAAGTGCGGCGAGGTTCATCTTGGGCGCAAACTGCTCGTCGCGCGCGCACAAAAGCAGGCCGGGAACGCGCGGCATGAGCACGCGCAGCACAAAGCGCGCATTGGCAATCGTGCAGTCCTCGGGGCCCACGTACAGCTCTTGAAGACAAAGCTGCGCACTTGTGAATGCTTGAAAAAACTTGCTGACAAGCAGCATGTTTCGCTTCGACTCAAGCGTGAGTTGCTGGCAGAGCAACAGGCTCTCCAAGATGCCGGTGTCGGCAAACAAGTCGCTCATGCTAAGATACCGATCGCACTTCCCGTGCCCAAGGCAGCCCTTTGCACTAGTCGCAAGCCCGTGCTCACGTTCGCAAACCTTCTCGTACTTGTTTTATAAGCTGAGGGTTCTCACCTTAATCCTAACCCTGGCCCTGACTAGGCAATACGCACACACACCCACACGCACATCTGCGCGCGCGCATGCGCACTTTTGCAATGTTGCCACCGCGCCGCCGGAAATCGGGGACACCTCAAACCATTATAGACGTTCCCTATAAAAAGCAACACCGAACTAGGGCCTGTTGGTGTACGTCGCGTGGCTAAATACCTTATTCTGGCCTTTTTTAAGAAAAGCATCGCGCGTTTTCGGGACGGTTACGGAGAATTGCCCCTAAGAGTCGGAATTTCCCACCTCTATTTCACCACCACAGAAGGGCGTGCCGTTTTGCGCGTTCGCTTGGGTCGCACGACCGCTCGTGCTCGCGCAAGGAATGCTTTCGCCTTTCGCGCACGTAGGAGGGCCAATCGCACAGGTTGGTTGCAAACGCGCTGCGGAGCGTCAGCCCCGATGCCCAAAGCACGTCCTGGATGCAGCTTGGCAGCGGCGGCTTTGTCCCGTGCAGCTCGAGGCACAGCGAGTGCACGCGCGCAAACATGCGCGCCGTCACGTCGCGCGTGCACGCGCAAAATTGTCGCGAAACGCTTTTGAGTAGCGCAACGGTAGCAACCGCCGACTCGATGCGGGGCAGGTCGAGGGCTATGCGCAGAGAGAGGATGCGTTCGACCAGCTCGTCGGGCAAGTCAAGCGACGCGCGCATAGTCGCGTCTCCGGGGGCCCATTGCGGACCGGCGTCGACGTCGCTCACCTCATCGTCGCCCTGCGCTCGCGAGTGGTCGACGAGCGCTGCGCCGTATCGCTGTGGCTCAGCGCTCGTTTGCCCCTTGCGCAAGCACGCAATCCACTTGTCGTTTGGCTGGCGCAGGGCAAAGTGCGGCAGATTCGGTCGGAGCGAGGCGACAAAAAAACGTTGGGCAACGGTAAGGTCACGCAGCGCAACCGCGCCATCGTGCGCCACGTCTGCCAGATTTTTTTTCTGCAAGAGGCTTGGCGGGCGGTTGACAATCATGCGGCTGGCAACGTCCATGTGCATGTCGTACCGTTCGCGCTCCTTGTAGGAGAGCCAGACGTGAAAGGCCATGGCGTAGGGCCAGAGGAGCAAAAAGTCCTGCCCGAGAAACGGCTCGTGACAAGCGGGGTACTCGCGGTCGTGAAGCACGCGCACGCTGCTGGCCCACGCGTAGCCGGCAGCGCCTCCGTCCGCGCCCTTGAGGTGTACATACTCAATCTTGAAGGGGTATTGGCACTGCCGAAAACCCTCAAAGGCTAGCTTCACCAAGTTGCTGTAGGACATCTGTGCCGCCTCCTCAAACGCATCAAAACTGATTGCACAAGGTGAATGAAAGTAGTAGCTTGTGAGTGCGCTGTCTGGCAGCTTGTACACCGTGAGGTCTTCCGGATCGATTAAGAACATGGCGCGCGCTGGCCCGCGCTTTGCCTATCAGTTGCAAAATTGCTTTCTCTTTGAACACGCGCGCAAAATCACACGATCGTCGTGGGCAATGCTTGGTATGAGAACCGTTTCGACGGCACCAGTTGCAAGGGCGCGCGCTCGCGATCCAGGAAGGCGTCGCGTTGCCTGCGCGCGCAGTATCGAAAGGCGCGGCACAAGAGCGCGCAAATTGCCAGGATCCCCGCTGAAATGACCACCGGATGCATCGGCAGCGCTAGCGCGTGCCGCTGCGGGGTCGGTTTGCAAAGGTGCGGCGCGCCGTGCTAGCGCGCAATGTCAGAGAGCTCCTCTGAGCTTGGCGCGGCGGGACGAGAGCGCTCTGTCGACGAGCTCGTCGAGCGGCTGCGCACAAAGACGCTGGCCGAGCGGCTGCCGCTCTCGGCGCACCTGTCCATTGGACGCACGTTGTGTAAGCTTCGCGACGCCATCACCAGCGACAAACCCGTTTCCATCAAGGCGGGCAAGGCGTTGCTGTGCTGCGGCATTTCCATGTACCGCCGGCACGCCGTCGGCGAGAAGGCCGAGGAAGAGGGTGACGACCACGAAGAGACGATGAATCTTGTCAAGCAAAGCTCGGTGCTCATTTTTGTGCTCCTGGCGTGCATCGAGGCGCGCAGCGGCAGCGCTGTTGACGTCGATGCGGCACGCGACGTGGTAGAGCGCGCAAACGCCGCGACGCTCGCCCGTGTGCTTGAGGTGCGCGAGCCAGCGAGCCGCAAGCGCAAGCAACCTCCCGCGGACGAAGAGGCGGTGGAGGGAGAGGAGGGCGAGGAGGGCGAGGCGCAAGCGGTAGCGGCGGCACTGCCGCAGTCTATCGTCAGCGCAGGCACGGTGACAATGGCGTTGCTTCGGTACGTAGCGCACACACTGCGCGACCGCGCGTCGACGGAGCACGAGCGGTTTGCAGACATGTTTTTTCGCACGTCAGCCGCGTGCATGGCGCAGAACCTGCTGCTTGCGCACGGAGCAAACGACTTTGTCTCGCTCAAAGCAGCGGCCGACAACCCGGTGCCACGCGAGAAGCGGCTTTTGGGGATTGCCCAGGCCGGCGAGTCAGAGGCTGGCCAGTCGGTTTTACGCGACATCTTGCTCTCTTTTTTGCTGCCGGGCGGCACCGTTGGCGTGCGCCGAAACCTGCTGCTCAGTCGCGCGGCGAGCACGGCCGCGGGTGTGGATCACGCCGCCGCGGTGAACCAAGCGCACAGCGTGGCCATGGCCGGGTGCGAGTTTATCTGGCAGCACGGCACTGACCCACTCGAGCGCGCGTGCGCGCTGCTAGCCGGCGCGGCGGTGCTCGTCACAAAGGGTGGCGAAGATCCCATACGCAAGCAAGACGCCTTTGTGGGGCGCGTGAGTCTTCCTTTTTTTGAGACAATGCCGCCCGCAACCGGCGTCAAGCGACTCGCGCTGCTCACAGACCAGAGTCGCTGGGTGCTCTACAAGACGGACAAAAAGAACAGGCCGCACGTGCTGTGTAATTTGAGTGGGTTTGAGGGTTTGTGTGACTGCCTCTTAGAGTTCTTTTAAAATCACACTCACTCGTCCTTCACGCCTAAGCGGTGCAGCATGTCGCCAAGGGACGCAACGTACTGCTGCACGGTGCAGTCTTCGTCGGCGCGCGCGATCCCGAGAGCCAGCGCAATCCATCGCTCCTTTTCGTTGATGCTCATGCCGCCCACCACCCCATTGTACGTCGCCGTTGTAAGGAGCTCCTCGCAATACGCGCACGTTCCGTGCGGCGCAAGTCGCTTGTGCGACGTGGTCAAGCGCCAAGGCCCGCTCGGGAAGCCACTGGTCTCGCAGCCACCACCCTTTTGAAGCGAATTGTAGTACGTCTTTGGCAGCATGGCGCGGTGCATCACCTCCCAGTCGCACACACTGTTGTCGATCTTGTAGTTGAGCGCGGCCAGGTACTTCTTGTGGTTGTTCACGTCGCGCTGAAGCGCCAGGCGCAGTTCCCTCACCCACCCGATGGCCCCATTCGACCCGCACCCCCGCTGGTGAGGAAAGTGTCGCCACTCCCTCTCTTGCAAGTGGATGAGATTCTCGATGCCACCGATGCGGTGCGTGTTCATGCAAACTAATTTGCGCAGGTACCGCGCGAGGGTCTTGACTCCCATCTTGTCCTCCTCAAACGCGTCACGGAACGAAACGTTGACAGCTCGGAACGTCTTAAGCGAGCGCACCGCGCAGACAAGGTCGCCGTCCTTCACAGTCGAAACCACCAACTTCTTGAGCAACTCGCGCGCAAGATCGGAGCAAATAGTTGCGGTCATTGCGCACACGGTTTACAGTTGCCCATCACTGGGCACACACGCACACAAGTGCAGAGGTTTACTCTTTGACACAATTGCTCTCCTCATAACACGTACCACACGTCCCGGTACCCCGGTTCCGGCGCGTTCAGCGCCTCCATCTCCTCGCGCGCGCGCGCGTAGTCGGGACTTTAGTCTACTTCTGGGAGGAACGCGGGAAGCGGCCCCGCCGCGTCCAACACCTTTACAAAGTTACACCCGCGGGTGGTGGGGCTGAAGAACTCCGTGCTCACCCAGTCGCCCCGGTTTTCAGGTGCGTCGTCGTAGGTGACGCGCGGCTCCACGAGCGCACGGCCGGTCTCCCAGTAACGGCCCTGCGGGTTCACTTCGAATACCGTGCCGCGCCGGCACGTCTCGAGATTCATGACGCGCATGCCCGGCTGTATGAGCGCGAGCTGCATTGCAATCATCTGCTCGATCAGACCCCGCACTTGCCAGTGGTCGGGATCCTGACCGTCGTCCAAAAGCTTGGCCACGGTCTCGGCTGTCTCCCAAAGATAGTGCACGTCAAACTTCTCGTACCAGGTCGGGTGGTTTGCGACGTGCGCCTCGCACTGGCCGCGCACCCTGGGATGCACCCGTTGCCACCACTCCATCATGTCGTTAAGGGCCGGGCCTCTGCCGTTGAGTGCCTGAAAGGCGGTCACCCAGTCACCGAAGTTGTTGGGATAGGGCCCCAAGGGGCTTCCCGGCTGCATGCCGGTGCGCGCAAGGTGCACTTGCCCGCACCGCAGCACGTCCGACAGCCGGTTCCGGTTCTGGCGCATTTGCTACTTGTTTACAACGAGAACACACACGCGAGATTATTGTCTTAGCCAATAACGCGCGGCGGCCGAGCGCGCGCTTGGACATTGCGCGCGCACGCGCACGGACCCGCTCACTCGCCCGGGCGCACGCACGCAAGCGAACAACTGGGGCGTTTCCGGCCATGAGTTTTGTTCGAGCGGGGGAGAGAAGATGAACACGCGCTCTTCAATGTCACCAAAAATTACACGCGGCTTCTCCACTTACTACGCTTGGCACGCCGTCTCGCGTGGCGGCGCCTCGCTGTTGCTCCACAAAAGCTCGCCATTCTTCATAATGTACCGGCCTTCCTGGTCGTCGGGTTGGCGCGCGGCCCTCCAGGGCAAGAACACGCGGATCCTTGGACCGCGCGTGCCCGCGGGGTAGAAGCAGCGCCTTGCGCAAACGACCACGCAGCAGAGCATTGCAGCCGACAAGACAAGAATGCCAAGGAGGGTCACCCAAAGCTGCCACGACATGGCAACAGACGCCGTGGCGCACGCTGCCCGCGCGCCGCGCCTCTACTGATGCCCCGACCTGGAGGGAGATATATCCGCGACAGGCTGCCGTGGCGCCGTGACGGCAGCCAACTTTCTGGCGCGCCGTTTCCACAGAGCAAGCTGCTTGCCCGCCTCCGCGAGCTGCGCGTCGGCCTCCGCGAGCTCGCACTTAAGAACTCTCACGGTCGCCCACGCAATCTCGGCCTCCGCGACGCGCCGCTTGGGCGTGCGGCCCGAGAGGCGCACGAGCGCATTGCGCACCGATTGCGCGTGCGCCGAATCGTCGTCCTTGTTAAGGTACAGCCACGGCACTCCGTTACGCTCCTCGGCGCCGCCGCGCACGAGTGGCACAAGCACCGGCCGGCCGTCGCGCGTCTCGCCATTGGGGTGCATCAAATTGCACCGCTGCACCCACGGCTTGGCAAACGGAAAGTTGCTGTGCAGCACGCGCCACGCTTCCTCCTCGGGCTTCATGTCAGGGTGCTTTGCCCTGAGCTTGAACACGTGGCGCTCGCGCTGCAGCTCGAGCTGCGCCTGGCCGTCCTCAAGGTTGTCCCACACGGGCGGCAGCTCGTCGGCAAGCCCAAAGTGCGTAACGAGCTGTCGGATCTTGTCGAGATGCCGCGGCGGCAGGATGTGCAGCCGGCACTGGTCGTGGTAGCCGCAAATGGAGACGTTGCGCGCGGGCGCGCCCTCGCGCTTGTCCGAGACGATGCTCGCGAAGCAGCCAAGCATCGGCTTCATCACCGTCTCCGTGGTCTCGTGCGGCAGGCGCGGCCAACCGTTGGGGCCCAAGCTCGGCTCGACGATCTCGGGAAAGACGAGGAACATCTTGCGCAGATTGTGTAGGATGCGTGCGCGCTGGCGCGCGTACGCCTCGCGTTCCGTTTGCGTGCCCGTCTCGGCTTTGGCGGCAAGGCGAAACTCGCCGCCATTGAGAAAAAAGATCGCAAAAAGCCCTGCCGAGTTGCTCTCGTCCGCGAACGCGTAGCCACCCGCGTACCGCGCGAGCGCGTCGGCATCAGAGCAAAACGGAACGTCGCCCAGCGTAAAAGTGAGCGGCTTTGGGTCCTGCCACAGCAGCTCGTACACGTCCGAGTCTTTAGGCGTAAAGCCAAAGTCGGCGTGAAAGCACTTGCCGGCGTCCGGATCTGCGCTTGTCGGCCTGCCCGCATTGATACACAACCTCTGCCGGTTCTGCGCCTCGCGGTCCGCCTCGGTTGCTTGGAGCTTGAGCGACACCAGCTGAAACTTGTCAATCAAATAGGCGCCCGTGCCGTAAACGGTAAAGATTTGGGCCGGCCCCGCGACCGTCCCGTTCGGCCGCGGCCCGTAAAGCTCAAGCTCCTGCGCCGTCTGCGCGGGTGGGTCGTCGCCAGGGGAGCCGCGCTCCTTTGTGCTCTTTGGGTTGCTTCTCGCCCTGCCGCGTTTGGTCGCCGGCATCTTTGCCAACCAAGCCTTATTTGCCACTCGTGCACAGGTGTTACCAGTTGCGTGTCGCTGCACACGCGCATAGCAATCGGTTTCTTAGCACGCGGTTGCTTGCGCAGAAAGCAAGTTGCATCTCCACCCTTTTGCACAGGCAAACAGATGCCCGGCCGCAAGCGCAACAGCGTAGAAGCAAACAACGATGGCAACCGCACTTTTTTCTCGACCAAGGAGAAGAAGCAGCGCCAGCTTACGCCCGCGCAGGAGGCTCAGCGTGCGCTCGCGGCCGTCCGCGAGGCGTGCGGCAGGCACGGCGAGAAGTCCTTTGGCCTCTACTGGCTCGGGC
>TARA_B100001057_G_scaffold496784_2_pt1 | contig 11020 bp, 13 predicted proteins | sample TARA_B100001057 | Tara Oceans TARA_B100001057 (sample SAMEA2621839) | marine metagenome | biome: marine biome (ENVO:00000447); feature: surface water layer (ENVO:00002042); material: "saline water (ENVO:00002010), including plankton (ENVO:xxxxxxxx)" | depth 5 m | reverse complement strand
CTAATATTATTTTCAAAGAACAAGGTCTAGAGTCTTTTTGTCCTTCTAGACACTCAATTAAAAAAGATAAAAATAAAATCGAAGTTGGAGAAAATTTAGATTTTGAAGTTATCGAGTTTAATAGAGAATCAAATAGAATACTAGTTTCTCATTCAAAAACTTTTATGGAAGATTTAAAAAAAGAAGCTAATGAAAAGAGAAAAGAAAAGTCAGCAGTTAATAAAAAAGTTAAAAAAATGAGAGAAAGTGTTGAAAAATCTACTTTAGGTGATATTGATGCACTCTCTGATTTAAAAAATAAAATAGATGAATAAAATTATTTACTTCTTATAAATTTTATAAAACCTTCTTTTTTTTTAAAAGGAGGTTTTTTTTTATACTATGGAAAAAAAAATTATTTTAAATTCAAAAGAAATAAGAATTATAATTGATAGGTTATGCTATCAGTTAATTGAAAATCATAATGATTTTTTAAAAACAATTATTATTGGTTTGCAACCAAGGGGTATATATCTTGCTGAAAAAATTGTTAAAAATCTTGAAATTATAATTGGTCAAAAAATTAAATACGGTGAGTTGGATACTACTTTTTTTAGAGATGATTTTAGAAGAAGAAAGGGTATGTTGACTCCACATGAAACAAATATTGATTTTTCTATTGAAAAATTGAATGTTATAATAGTAGATGATGTTTTGTATACAGGTAGGACAATTAGATCTGCTTTAGATGCATTAGGTTCTTTTGGTAGAGCAAATTCAGTTGAGTTATTGACATTAATTAATAGAAGATTTAGTAGAGAAATACCAATTGAACCAAAATATATTGGAAAATCTATTGATGTTTTTGAAAATGAGCATGTTATTGTTAATTGGGGAAAAGAAAAAAATGAAAACAATGTAATACTATCGAATAATTGAAATGAAAGAGCTAAGTGTCAATCATTTATTAGGAATTAAAAATTTATCACATGATGATATTAAATTAATCTTTGAAATTGCTATAAAATTTAAAGAGGTAATAAATAGACCAATAAAAAAAGTTCCAACTTTAAGAGATGTTACAGTAGCAAACTTGTTTTTTGAAAATTCAACTAGAACTAAATTATCTTTTGAGCTTGCTGAGAAAAGGCTTTCTGCTGAAGTTCTTAATTTTTCTTCTAGTAATTCATCTCTTTCTAAAGGTGAGTCTCTAATCGATACTGTGAATAATATTTTAGCCATGAAAGTTGATTTAGTTGTTATTAGACATCCCGATGCAGGTGCTGCATCATTCCTTTCTAAGCACATAAATGCATCTGTCATTAACGCTGGAGATGGAGCTCATGAACATCCTACTCAAGCCTTATTAGACTGTTTTTCAATTATTCAAAAGTTTAATATTTTAAAAGAAAAGAACATTTTATTATTGGGTGATATTAAGCATTCTAGAGTTGCTTTGTCTAATATTTTTTGTTTGCAAAAACTAGGAGCAAATGTAAGAGTTTGTGGTCCATCAACTTTAATTCCAAAATATATTACAAAATTAGGAGTCCAGGTTAGTCATGATTTAAATGACTCTTTAAATTGGTGTGATGCTGTAAATGTTCTTAGAATTCAATTAGAGAGACAAAATTTAAAATTCTTTCCCTCTTTAAGAGAGTACACTATGAATTATGGAATAAATAAAGATTTGTTAAATAAAATTGGTAAAGAAATTCTGATTTTGCACCCTGGTCCAATCAACAGAGGAGTTGAGATTACTAGTGAAATAGCGGACTCAAAACATTCAATTATTTTAGATCAAGTCGAAAATGGTGTTGCAATTAGAATGGCAGTATTGTATTTATTAGCATCCAAAATAAAAATTTCATGAAATTAGAGAAAAGAGAAAATTTCAATTTAGCTCATAGTATTACTGATTTGAGTCAGTTTATAAATAATTTAGAGTTATTAAAAAAAACTCCTAAAAACCTGATAATTAAGTTAGACTCAAAACTTATTAACAATGATTCTTTAATATTATCTTTAGTAAATTATTCCTCTTTTTGGAAAACAAAACATAATTCTTTTATATTAGTAGTAGGAGATTTTTCGATTAAAAATAAAAATCTCGTTTGTGTTCCTACTTTAGATGAAGCTATAGACTATCTATTTATGGAAGAATTAGAAAGAAATGTTTAATAAAAACTAATTAATATGAAAAATTTTTTACTTACTTTTTTATCTCTTGTATTTATCCCTTTTTTGAGTTTTTCTCAATGTGTTCCGGATACAGTTTTTACAGGTTTAGTTGGTGTTGCAGATGACGCTTACGTATTAGAAGACACTACTGGGCTAAATATGGGGGAAACAATAGTTGACCCAACAGCACTTCCTAACGCTATTGTTGGCGATGCTTACGAAACTTTTTTTAATATGAGGATCCCTACCGACACTGTAATTGAATATGATTTAGGAAGTGGGCCCCAACTTTTTGACCCTGTATACATTAATACAATTGGTGTTAATGAAATTCAAGGTCTTCCTATGGGTTTTAGTTATGAATGTGCATCTCAAAATTCTGATGGAGCTATCACAGATATGAACTGTATTTTTCCAGGCGGAGGCTATGGCTGTTTAAGACTTTTTTCTGATGAAGTTCCTAACGTTGTTGGAACTTATCCTTTAGTTGTAGCTCTAGATATTGTTGCTGAGTATGAGGTGTTTGGTATAATGATTCCTGTAGAAGTTACAGATGACTCTTTATTAAATTATTTGGTATTAATTGTTGAAGAAGGGGATAATTCTGGTGTTGGAGAATTAGTTGATGCAAGAGAATTTAAGTCATTAGGAACTTATCCAAATCCTTTTAATAAATCAACAACTATACATTTTGGAAATAACAATTCTGAAAATGTTAAGTTCTCAGTATATGATATTTTAGGTAATTTAATACAAACTGAAAATATAAACTCCAATATTGGTCACAATGAATTTATCTTTGAAAAAGGCAATTTGACGAGTGGTCTTTATACTTATTCAATAAGTAATGGTGTAAAAACAATAACTGAAAGAATAGTTATTCATTAATTATTGTTTTTTTAATACAAAAGGGGAGGCTTTTAGTTTCCCCTTTTTTGTTTAATGATTTTTTCAATTAAATCTATTTTTGAAATATCTACTTGTAGATATTTTTTTGATTTAAACCAAGTTATTTGTCTTTTTGCGTATCTTCTTGTGTTTTGCTTTATTTTGGAAATTGTATTTTCTAAGGAATTTTTATTTTCAAAGTATTCAAAAAACTCTGTATAACCAATGGATTGAAGTGGTTTTGAGTTTTTAAATTTAATAAGTGATCTTACTTCATTCTCTAGGCCCTGAGCGATCATTTTTTCTACTCTATTATTTATATTTTCATACAAAAATTCTCTTTTAGTATTTAATGAAAAATATAGACATTCAAATTCTTTTTCTTGTAATTTTTCATTATAAAATGATGAAATAGGTTTATTTGTTGAGTAATAAACTTCTAGGCATCTTATAACTTTTCTTGGATTTTTTAAATCTATTTTCTCCCATGATTTAATATCATATTTTTTTAATCTTTCAGTTAAGTTTTTAAGTCCCTTTATTTTTAAATCGTTATTTAATGAATTCCTTATTTTTAAATTTATTTCAGGTATTTTATTAAAACCTTTACAAACAGCATCTATGTAAAGACCTGATCCACCGCATAAAAAAATGAGATCTTTATTTTTAAAAATTTTCTTTGAAACTTTATAAAAATCACTTTGATAGTCTCCAATTGAGTAATTATTTACAATTGATTTGTTATTTATTAAGTGATGTTTTACTTCCTTAAGTTTTTTTTCTGGTAACTTAGCAACACCAATATTAAGTTCTTTATAAAACTGTCTTGAATCTGAAGAAATTATTTCTGAATTAAATTTTTTTGCTAGTTTAATCGAAATTTCTGACTTTCCAGTACATGTAGGTCCTCCAATTATTACTAAGATTTTTTTCATGTATAAATTTTTAGTTCTTTTCCTATTTTATACATGTAGTTTTCAGCTTCTTTCTTATTATTATTTATGTCTCCATTTAGTATTGCTTCTCTAATTTTAAATTTAATTTCACCAACTAATTTTGATGGTTTTAAATTAAATGTTTGCATGATTATTTTACCATCAACTGGGGGTTGAAAGTTTCTTAACTTATCTTTCTTTTCAATTTCTTCTATTTTACTTTTAACAAACTCAATGTTATTTAGATATTTATTTACTTTTTCTTTATTTTTGGAGGTTATGTCAGCTTCACAAAGCACATATAAGTCATTTATATCATTGCCAGCTTCGAAAATTATTCTTCTAAAAGCAGAATCAGTAACATTTTTTTTTGTTAGTGGAATTAACCTAAGATGAAGTAAAACTAATTTTTGTACATACTTCATGTTATCATTTAATGGTAGTTTTAATTTTTTAAAAATTTTTGGAACCATTTTTGATCCTACATATTCATGGCCGTGAAAAGTCCATCCTTCTTTTTCACAATATCTTTTAGTTTTAGGTTTTGCTATATCGTGCAGTAATGCTGACCATATAAGCCAAATATTATTGCTTTTTTTTCTTACATTGTTAATAACTTCTAAGGTGTGGTAAAAGTTATCTTTATGAGAGTGGTTGTTTATTTTTTCTGTTCCATGTAAATCATAAAATTCAGCAAAAAATATTTTTAGAATACCTAAATCAAATAATAATTTTAATCCAATAGAAGGTTTTTTGCATAATAATATTTTTTCAAATTCATCAATTATTCTTTCATTTGATAAAATTTCAATTCGTTGCCTATTTCTTTTAATAGATAATAATGTTTCTTTTTCAATATTAAAATTTAATTGATTAGCAAATCTTACAGCTCTAAACATTCTCAATGGGTCATCTGAAAATGTTTTGTCTGGATCAAGCGGAGTTTTTATTATTTTTTCTTTTAAGTCATTTTGTCCTTTAAAAGGGTCGATTAGTTCACCAAAATTTTTTTTGTTGAGAGAAATTGACATAGCATTAATTGTAAAATCTCTTCTATTTTGATCATCAATTAAACTTCCATATTTTATTTTAGGTTTTCGAGAACTCTGTTCATAATACTCTTTTCGGGCATTTATAAATTCAATATGTATATGTTCATATTTTATCATTGCAGTTCCAAAGTTTTTAAAAATAGTAACATCCTTAATTTTTAATTCTTTAGCTAACAAATTCGCTAGAGTAATAGCATCTTTATTACAAACAATGTCGATATCTTTAAATTTTGCTTTTTCAATAATTAAACAATCTCTTACAAATCCACCTACAACAAATGATTCGATTTTCAAATAATTGCTTAACTGAGATATTTTTTCAAATACTATATGATTGAGATATTTATTCATATTAATTTCTAATAATTTCTATTTCATTGTTAGAGCTAATTTTAATTATTTTTGATGCCTTAACCAGTTCTTCTTCTGTTTTATAATTTACAATATAATCAACCATATCTTTAATTCTCTTATTAATTGATTTAAAATTATTAGGGTTTTTTCCCATTGATATGTTTGCAGAAGTTGATATAAGTGGTTTGTTTATTTTTGATATCAATTTATAGCAAAAATAATCTTTTGTTATTCTGATTGCTATGGAGTTTGTAGTTGTTAATATTTTAGGTAAATTTTTTGGTCTTGGATATATAACAGTTGTTGGGTTTTTAAATTTTAAAATTTTTTGAATTATATCATTATCTATTTTTTCCACGTAATTAAGTAACATTTCAACATTATTCACAAGTAATATTAATTGTTTACTTATTGATCTTTTTTTAATTAAATAAACTTTTTCAATACTTTTTTCATTTGTCGCATCGCAACCAATTCCCCAAATGGTATCAGATGGATATAAAATTACCCCACCTGATTTAATTATACTAAAAGATTCATTTATTATATTTTCATTCATTTTATGATTTCATTATATATTCTAATAATTTGATCGGCCTGTTTTGAACTATTATATTTTTTTATCCAATTTTTAGAATTTTTATTTTGTATTGTTTTCATTTCCCAAAATTTCGCTATTAATTTTTTTAACTCTAAACTATTTTTTACATACGAGCAATAATTCCCACCTGTTTCTCTAAAAACAGGTTTGTCTAGAGTAATAACAGGTATTTCACTAAATAGGGCTTCTATAATAGGTATTCCAAAACCTTCATAATAAGATGGATAAACTAAAAATTTAGCTTTTTTATATATGTCTGATAAATCATTAACGCTCTTTACTTCTAAGAAAAAAATTTTGTTGTTAATTTTCTCATTATTTATAAAATTCAATATATGCCTATAATAAGATTTTTTTTCTCCAATGCAAACAAGATTTATACTTGGGCTATCTTTTATTGCATTTAATAAAAATTTTAAATTTTTTCTTTTTTCTATCGTTCCAACAAATAAAATATAATCTTTTGGTAATTTATATTTATTAGAGATATTAATATCTTTTAAAGGTGTTTTAAAAGCAATATGACAACTTTGATAAATAACCTCAATTTTTTCAGGATTAATTTTAAAATATTTTATTAAATCTTCTTTAGTTTGTTTACTAACAGTAATTATTTTGTTAGATTTTTTACAAGAGTAATAAGTTTTTAATGAATAAATAAATCTGTCAAATGAATTATAAAATTGTGGATACTTTTTAAATATTACATCATGAATAGTTACTACGGATTTTATTTTTTCATTTAATCCAAATGGTATTTCATTACTTAATCCATGAAAAATTTGTAGATTTTCTTTTTGTATGATTTTATTCAATCCATATAATCTCCAGTAATTTTTTGATAAATAATTTTGTGGAATGTGTATTTTCGAACTTTCAGGTTTTTTATAATTTAAAATATTTTTTTTTGTTGTAAACAAATGGAGATCTAGATTCTTGAAATTACTTAAAGAATTAATTATGTCACGACTATAATTTCCAAGTCCAGAATAATTTGTAAAGGCTCTTTTTGCGTCTATTCCGATTTTCAAAATAATAATTTTAAACAAATCTATATCTTATTTTTAGTTATTTTAATTAAAATTGTAAATAATGGGAAAAATATTAGCTATAGATTACGGAAAAAAAAGAATTGGAATAGCAATTAGTGATAGTAAAAAAAGTATTGCATTTCCTTTGAAGACGATAGTAAACAAAGAAATTTTTATTTCTTTAAAAGAAATCATACAAACTGAAAAAATAGAAGCTATTGTATTAGGAGAGCCAAAATCGTTAAATAATAATGAGAATATTTTACTTTTGGAAGTTATTAAATTTAAAAAAAAAATAATAAGTTTATTTAGTTTGCCTGTTTATTTAGTTGATGAAAGATTTACATCTAAAATTGCGTCTAAAATTATCTTAGATGCTAACATTAAAAAAATGAAAAGGAGAGATAAATCTTTAATTGATAAAGTGAGTGCATCTTTAATATTAGAAACATATTTAAAAAAAAATTAAATGATTTTACCAATATATATTTATGGAAACTCAATTCTAAAAGAAAAATCAAAAAATATTGATTCAACTTACCCTAATTTAAATAAATTGATTTTAAACATGTTTGATACAATGATAGCTGCTAATGGAATCGGCCTTGCGGCCCCTCAAATCGGTTTACCAATAAATTTGTTTGTGATAGATTTATCACCTTTGTCTGATGAGCAAAAAGAATTAAAAAAAATCAAAAAAGTATTTATTAACCCTATAATTAAAAGAGAATATGGTGATTTTTGGGATTATGAAGAAGGTTGTTTAAGTATTCCGGAAATTAACAGTTTAGTATCTAGAAAATCAAATATTGAAATAGAGTATTATAATCAAGATTTCAATTTAGTTAGAGAAAATCTTAGCGGTATTGAGGCTAGAGTTATACAACATGAATATGATCATCTAAACGGTGTTTTATTCACTGATTATTTATCACCTAAAAGAAAGAATATTTTAAATAGAAAAATTAAAGAAATTAAAAAAGGAAAGTTTATTAAAAGATATGATGTTTGCTTGCCTAATTTATAATTAATATGGATAAAAAAAAATCTTTTTTAGACCTCGTTAAGGTTATTGATGAGTTAAGGGAAAAGTGCCCTTGGGATAAAAAACAAACAAAAAACTCTCTAAGATCTTTAACAATTGAAGAATGCTATGAGTTGTCGGATGCTATTTTAAATGATAAGGATGAAGAAATTAAAAAAGAATTAGGTGATATTTTAACACATATTATTTTTTATTCTAAAATTTTTTCTGAAAAAAATATATTTACCATAGATGATGTTATAAATAATCAAATTGAAAAATTAATTAGAAGGCATCCTCATATTTATGGCGAAAGTACGATTAGTACTGAAAAAGAGGTGAAAAAAAATTGGGAAGCTATTAAGTTAAATGAATCATCCAGGAAATCTGTTTTAGAAGGTGTTCCTAAATCTTTACCTACTTTATTAAAATCTTGGAGAATTCTTGAAAAAGTTGGTGATTTAGGTTTTCAATGGAACAATAAAATTGATTATATAAGAAAAATTGATGAAGAATTATTAGAATTCAAAACTGAACTTTCAAAGAAAAATAAAATCAAAATTGATGAAGAATTTGGTGATTTTCTTTTTTCTATAATTAATTATGGAAGATTTTTAGGAATTAATCCAGTTGACTCTTTAGAAAAGACAAATAAAAAATTCATTACTCGATTTAAGTATATGGAGCACTTAATTAAATCAGATAATAAGAAAATCGAAAACCTAAGTAATAATGAATTAGAGCTTTATTGGAATAGATCTAAGAACTTACAATAATAAAAATTAAAATTAACAAGCACCAAATTGCTATAGGGATGGGCTTGAAGTTAAACCACCTTATATAACCTAACTCTTTTTTAAAAGACCAAAGTACAAACAATATGTATATACCTGAAGCAATTACCGCGTAAATCCAGTGTCCTAATGTAATATTTTCCATGTTAGTAAAATATAATTGGGCTAGTTTTTATTATAAAATCATCATAAATAAAATTGTCAATAAGATCCGGAAATATTGTTTTTGATTTATAACTAATATTAAATTTTGTTCTGTCAATTATTATTTCTGAATTAACAATTTCTTGTCCCCCTCTTGAAGCCAATTTATATTCAAACTCTATTGGTTCTGAATGATTTTTAATAGTTATCGTTCCATATATTTTTTTATCGTCACTTTTATTTATTTTTAGTGAACTAGTAGGATACTTGTCAATATGAAAGAAGTCTTCGTTTTTTAAGTGGGATTCTATTGATTGTTTTGCTCTACCACTCAAGTCTGTACACTCAATTGTATTCATATCAATAATAAATTCTCCGCTAATTATTTTATTGCCTGACATAATTAAAGATCCTGACTTAATTTGAATTATACCTGAGTGTTCTCCGCCAATTTTTTTCCCAATCCATTCAATTTTACTCTTTTTAATGTCAATTTTCTTTTCTTCTTGGCTAAATGATAAATTAATTGATGATAAAAAAATTAATAATGTTACTAGAATTTTCATTTTGGTTTTTATATTTAATAAGTAAAAAGCCAAATTTATTAATTAATTATTAAAAAAAATGAGAAAACAAATAAATCATGTAAAACTATTTCATGAGTCATTTGGTATTGAGAATAAAACAATACCTAATTCTAATCTTCCTAAAAAAGTTTTTAATTTAAGATACAATCTTATGAAAGAAGAAAATGATGAATATTTAGATGCATGTCAGAAAGGAGATATGGTTGAAATAGCTGATGCATTAGGTGACATGATGTATATTTTATGCGGGACTATTTTATCTCATGGTTTACAGACTAAGATTGAAGAAATTTTTGAAGAGATTCAAAGAAGTAATATGTCTAAGCTAGATGAAAATGGTAAGCCAATTTATAGGCAAGATGGAAAAATACTAAAAAGTAAAAAATACTTTAAACCAAATATTTCTAAAATATTATCATCTTAATTTTTTATTTTAAATATCTAAAATCTTGGTTGTTTTTAATATTTAAAACTGAATTGTATATTAGTTTAATTACATTTTCTACATCATCTATATGAACAGTTTCAACAGTTGTATGCATATATCTTAAAGGTAGAGAAATAAGAGCTGAACTAACACCTCCAATACTAAATGCAAAAGCATCCGTATCTGTCCCAGTTGATCTAGAAGCAGCGGCCTTTTGGATATCAATTTTATTTTCTTTTGCTGTGTTAATAATTAATTTCAACAAGTTATTTTGAACTGCAGGTCCATATGAGACCACAGGTCCTTTTCCCATTGAACAATCACCTTGTTGTATTTTATTAATCATAGGTGTGTTAGTATCATGCGTTACGTCAGTAACTATAGCAACATTTGGTCTAATTGTCTCAACTATCATTTTTGCTCCATACAACCCAACTTCTTCTTGAACTGAGTTAGTAATATAAAGCCCAAATGGAAGTTTATTTTTATTTTCTTTCAATAATCTAGCTACTTCAGCGATCATAAATCCCCCCATTCGATTATCTAATGCTCTCCCAACTAGATGTTTTTTATTCATAATTATAAATTCATCCTCGTAAGTAACTACACATCCAACATCAATTCCCATTTTTTTTACTTCTTCTGAATTTTTGGCTCCACAATCTAAAAAAATAGTTTCCAATGTTGGTTGTTTTTCTTTTCCTGGTCTTCTAGTATGAATTGCGGGCCAACCAAAAACAGCTTTTACCATTCCTTTTTCTGTATGTATATTAACTCTTTTGGATGGCGCTATTTGATGATCAGATCCTCCGTTTCTTCGTAGATAAATAAAGCCATCTTTTGTTATATAATGAACAAAAAATGATATTTCATCAGCATGAGCTTCAATGACAACTTTATATTTTGCTTTTGGATTAATTATACCAACTACTGTGCCGTAAGTATCAACAATATGAGTATCTATATATGGTTTTAAATATTTTAACCATAATTTTTGACCTTCAGACTCAAAACCTGTGGGTG
>TARA_B100001057_G_scaffold239046_1_pt1 | contig 11028 bp, 20 predicted proteins | sample TARA_B100001057 | Tara Oceans TARA_B100001057 (sample SAMEA2621839) | marine metagenome | biome: marine biome (ENVO:00000447); feature: surface water layer (ENVO:00002042); material: "saline water (ENVO:00002010), including plankton (ENVO:xxxxxxxx)" | depth 5 m | reverse complement strand
TTCACTTGAATAGACTTGTGTGACACCAACTGTCTTGCTTCGGCACGAGTTGAGCCAAACCCCATGCGGTATACAACGTTGTCCAAACGGCACTCAAGTAATCGAAGCAGATTCTCACCGGTAGCCCCTTTGCGACGGGCCGCTTCTTTATAGTAGCTGCGGAATTGCTTCTCGAGAACACCGTAGGTTCTTCGAACCTTCTGCTTCTCACGCAACTGCACGCCATAATCAGACAGTCGACCACGGCGTTGACCGTGCTGACCGGGGATCGATTCAACCTTGCACTTGCTGTCAATCGGACGCACACCGCTTTTCAGAAAAAGGTCAGTGCCTTCTCGACGAGACAGTTTGCATTTGGGGCCTAAATAACGGGCCATACTATTTCTCCTAGTCTAGACGCGCCGCTTCTTGGGCGGTCGGCAACCATTGTGGGGGATTGGCGTCACATCAGTGATGTTGCCAATTTTCAAACCACAGCCATTCAGAGCTCTGACCGCAGACTCGCGACCAGGACCCGGTCCATTTACCTTAACGTCAAGGTTCTTTAGGCCATAAGACTCAATCGCCGCCTTTCCCGCTTTCTCGGCGGCAACCTGCGCGGCAAATGGAGTCGACTTTCGTGACCCACGAAACCCAGATCCGCCAGCAGTGGCCCAAGAAAGGGCATTACCTTGACGATCAGTAATCGTGATGATCGTGTTATTGAATGAAGCATGGATAAACGCGATACCGTCTATTACGGTAGAGCGTGCTTTCTTCTTGCCTGATTTCGCTGTAGCCATCTTAGTTACCAGGTACTCCACTAATCTTCATTGGAGTATCTCTATCATTTATCTAAAAGTTATTATTACTTGCGTATTGGTTTGCGAGGTCCCTTGCGGGTACGTGCGTTCGTCTTCGTTCTCTGACCCCGAACAGGTAGGTTTCGGCGGTGACGGATACCCCGGTTGCAGCCAAGATCCATGAGCCGTTTGATGTTCATCGAAATCTCGCGGCGCAGATCACCTTCAGTGGCAAGCTTTGCTACTTCCGCACGAATATCGTCCAACTGGTCAGGGCTGAGTTCGACCGTTTTAGTTGCAGATGAGACACCAGTGGCATCACAGATTTGCTGCGCTTTAGTTGGACCGATACCGAACACATATCGAAGTGAAATTACAATATGCTTGTTATCTGGTATGTTAACCCCGGCAATACGAGCCATAGATCTACTCCGTTCCTAATTACTGCTTAGCCTTGACGCTGCTTGTGTCGAGGCTCCGCACTACAAATCACCCGTACCGAACCGTTACGTTTGATCACCTTACAATTACGGCAAATTTTTTTTACTGATGCTCGTACTTTCATCTCATATCTCCAATCGACGGCGCAAAGCGCGCTTGGGCACCGAACGTCTTATTCATTATCTAATTTATCTAAACGCTATTGCGCCCGTAGTTCCCTAATTTCGACTTCTTCATCACCGAATCATATTGATGCGACATAAGGTGAGATTGCACTTGCGACCAGAAGTCCATAGTTACCACTACTGAAATCAAAAGTGCTGTTCCACCAAGATTAAAGGGGACATTAGCGAGCATCTGCATAAAATTTGGCAGAAGACAAACAAGCGTGATGTAAACCGCACCGAACATCGTCAAGCGGGTTATGACGCCATCAATATACTTTGCCGTCTGCTCTCCCGGACGAATACCGGGGATAAACGCACCCGACCGCTTTAGGTTTTCTGCAACGTCGCGCGGGTTAAACACCAGTGCGGTATAAAAGAAGCAGAAGAAAATAATCATTGCGCTGAAAATAATGATATACAAAGGCTGCCCCGGCCCGATCAACAGAGCCAAATCCTGCAGCCACTCAGCGCCCTCAGACTGACCGAACCATTGACCCAGGGAAGCAGGAAATAACAGGATACTGCTGGCAAAAATCGCCGGAATCACTCCTGCCATGTTGATCTTCAGAGGCAGATGGCTGGCCTGAGCCTGATACATTCGACGACCCTGTTGTCGCTTCGCATAATTCACGGTAATACGGCGCTGCGCGCGCTCCACATAAATTATGCAGGCCACGACGCCGATGGCAATAATACCTACTACCAGTAAAAGTACACCGCTGATTTGGCCTTCATAAGCTTGCGTAAGCGATGTCCCGACTGCAGCCGGGAAACCGGCGACGATACCCGCAAAGATCAGCATGGAAATCCCGTTACCAATACCTTTCTCCGTAATCTGCTCACCTAACCACATCAGAAACATCGCACCGGTTACCAACGATATTATCGCGGTCAGGTTGAATAGAACCCCTGGGCTGTAGGCCATCGGCGCAAGCAAGCCGACGGTCATTCCGGTTCCCTGCACCGTTGCAAGAACCAAAGCACCATACCGAGTGTACTGCGTAATCTTTCTCCGCCCTGATTCGCCTTCTTTTTTTAACTGATCCAGTTGCGGGCTAACCGCCGTCAATAACTGCATGATAATAGAAGCTGATATATAGGGCATGATACCGAGCGCCACAATGCTCATACGCTCCAAGGCACCGCCCGAAAACATGTTGAAGAGATCCGCAAAAGTCCCCTCATTCTGATTAAAAAATGCTTGTAACTGCATAGGATCAATTCCTGGAACCGGAATGTGAGTGCCAGTGCGATACACAAAAATAGCGAACAGCAGAAAAAACAGGCGGGATTTGAGCTCACCGAGCCCTGCGCCGATGCTTTCCGGGTTGATGTTTGGTTTGTTTGCCATCTCAGCTATTCAATTTCAAGTTGCTTTATCTTTTTAAACCAGACCGCGCTTCACTCAGCGACTGCCCCGCTGGAAGCTGGGGCTGCTTTTTTGGTCAGTCTGGTGGGTTTCTCCTCAACAAACTCGGCCACGCTACCGCCGGCTTTTTCAATCGCCGCCTTTGCCCCTTTACTGACGCGCATACCCTCCACATTCAACTTTCGAGTAATCTCGCCGGACAGCATAATTTTGACGCGCTTGATCGATGTATTAATCAAGCCCGCCTTTCGCAAGCTTTCAAGGTTTACTGTCTCTCCTTCGACCTTGTTCAACTCTGCACTGCGAACCTCTGCAGTGACGCGACCTACGCGAGATGAGAAGCCGTACTTAGGCAGGCGCATCTGCAAGGGCATTTGACCGCCCTCAAACCCCGGACGAACAGTGCCTCCGCTCCTAGACTTCTGACCCTTGTGTCCAGACCCGCAGGTTTTCCCCGAGCCAGAGCCGATCCCACGACCGACGCGCTTTTTTGCTTTAGTGCTGCCTTCTGCAGGACTTAAATTATTCAGATGCATAGCTATTACCTAGTTTCTTGTTTGCCTACTCTACGGCCAGCAGATAGCTGATCTTATTGATCATGCCCCGAACGGCGGGAGTGTCTTCCACTTCAACAGTTTGGTGCATACGGCGCAAACCGAGCCCGTTCAAGCAAAGCTTGTGCTTGGGAAGTGAGCCGATTGGGCTTCGAACCAATGTTATTTTGACTGTCTCTTTATTTTTGGCCATCGTCTTTTACTAGTGTTCATATCAATTATCATGTGTCGGATGTTAACCGACAAGCTCCTCTACCGTCTTGCCGCGCTTCGCCGCAATGTCCTCTGGAGCGCGCATATCCCGAAGCCCTTTGAAGGTAGCGTAAACCACATTAACCGGATTGGTCGATCCATAGCACTTCGCCAAAACATTCTGCACTCCCGCCAGCTCTAAGATGGCACGCATTGCGCCGCCAGCAATGACTCCAGTACCTTCTGAAGCAGGCTGCATATATACCCGAGAAGCGCCATGTCGAGCTTTTATAGGATACTGCAAAGTATGGCCGTCGAGACCCACATTAATCATATTGCGCCGAGCTGATTCCATCGCCTTCTGGATCGCCAGTGGTACCTCGCGGGCCTTGCCACGGCCGAAGCCCACCCGACCATTACCGTCACCAACCGCCGTCAACGCGGTAAAGCCAAAGATCCGCCCGCCTTTAACTACTTTTGCCACCCGGTTAACTTGGATGAGCTTTTCCTGCAGGCCCTCTTCGTTTTTCCCTGGCTCGTTTTTGAATGCCATATTAAAAACCTTTATTTAAATCTTTTAGAACTGTAGCCCGCCTTCACGGGCGGCGTCAGCAAGTGCCTTTACGCGACCGTGATAGGCATAGCCGGACCGGTCGAACGCCACGCTCTCAATACCAGCAGCTTTCGCCCGTTCCGCGATCATCTTGCCAACCTTGCCGGCCGCATCCACATTTCCAGTGGCCTCTGCGCGATTTACTTTCTCGACGGTTGATGCACTGGCGATAACCTTGTCGCCTTCCGGCGATATAACCTGTGCATAGATATGTCGGGGCGAACGAAATACACAAAGACGGTTCATACGAAGTTCGCTAATTTTGGCTCTCGCTCGTTTGGCACGGCGTCGACGCACCCCTTTTTTAACGTTCATAGCCTTGCCCCTATTTCTTTTTCGCTTCTTTACGATAAACACGCTCGTCGGCGTAACGAATACCTTTGCCTTTGTATGGCTCAGGTGGACGAAATTCCCTGATCTCTGCGGCGACCTGGCCCACCAACTGTTTGTCAGCGCCCGAGATGACGATTTCAGTTTGTGAAGGTGTGTCTGCGGTCACGCCTTCAGGGAGCGCGTAGTCTATCGGATGCGAGTAGCCAACCGTAAGATTCACCGTCTTTCCCTGAGCTTTCGCGCGATAGCCGACGCCTTGAAGTTCAAGTTTTCGTTGGAAACCCTCGCTGACACCAACAACCATGTTGTTGATGAGCGAACGAAAGGTCCCGGCCAGTGCGCCGGCCTGGCGAGATTCGTCTTTTGCTGACACCTTCAAAGCATCACCGTCATGTGCAACTACAACTAACTCATGCAGTTCAAGTTGCAGATTTCCTTTACTTCCCTTAACCGAAATCACAGAATCCGAAAGGGTCGTGTCCACACCCTTGGGAACCTCGATCGGAGCGTTTGCTATTCTCGACATCGTTGCGTCACTCTATTCCTAGTTATCCGAGCCACTGCTCAGAACACAGTGCAAAGCACCTCACCACCAATACCGGCAGCGACTGCCTGCTTGTCAGTCATCAATCCTTTGTTAGTAGAAAGGATAGCGATACCCAAGCCTGCTCGATTTTTTGGGATATCTTCTGAGCCTTTATAATTACGCAGCCCGGGGCGGCTCACCCGCTGAATTTCTTCAATTACCGGCTTGCCGCGAAAGTACTTCAAATCCACATTTAGAACTTGCTTACCAGCCACTTCCCGCACCGCAAAGCCTCTTATGTAGCCCTCGGATTCGAGCACTTCACTTATTGCCACCTTTATCTTGGACGACGGGCAGCTTACCTCAGGCATCTTCGCCATCTGGGCATTGCGAATGCGAGTCAAGAAATCTGCGATTGGGTCTGACATGCTCATAATTTTCTTCCTGCCTGATTGCTAGCTACCAGCTGGCCTTGGTTAAACCCGGCACATCTCCGCGCATGGCCGCTTCTCTCAGCTTGTTACGACAAAGCCCAAATTTTCGATAGACGCCATGGGGACGGCCGGTAATGCGGCAGCGACGTTGCTGACGAACAGGACTCGCATCGCGGGGGAGCTTCTGGAGCTTAATCTGCGCATCCCATTTCTCGTCGTCACTGGCACCGGAGTTATTCAATATCGCCTTTAAAGCAGCACGTTTCTCCACGTATTTCGCGACTGTCGCAGCGCGCTTGTTCTCTCTGGCTATCATTGATTTCTTCGCCATTCTCTTAGGACTCCTTAGTTTCAGCTTCAGGCTCTGCAGCTGCAGGCGCGTCTTCTTTTTCGGAGGCGGATTGTTGAAGGCTCATTCCACGAAACGGAAATCGAAGCGCGGACAATAAGGCTAGGCCTTCATCGTCGTCTCTAGCAGTGGTTGTTATTGTGATATCCAGACCACGCAGTTTATCGATCTTATCGTAGTCTATTTCCGGAAAAATAATTTGCTCAGTAACGCCCATCGCATAATTACCTCTGCCGTCAAAGGCTTTCGGATTCAACCCTCGAAAATCTCGAATGCGCGGAATGGAGATATCTACCAGGCGTTCCAGGAATTCATACATCCGTTCGCCTCGAAGCGTAACCTTACAGCCAATTGGCCAACCTTCGCGGATCTTAAAGCCAGCGATACTCTTACGGGCCTTGGTCACAACAACCTTCTGGCCACTTATCTGCTCAAGGTCTGCAGTAGCAGCCTCGAGAATTTTCTTATCTGCCACCGCTTCACCAAGGCCCATATTCAGGGTGACTTTTGTGATTTTCGGAACCCGCATGGGGTTCTCAAACCCTAGCTGCTGTCTCAAAGCGGGAATCACTTCTTCCTTATAATATGTCTTTAACTGAGCCATTATTAGTAACCTAGTCTATGTCCTGACCATTCGACTTGAATACTCGCTTCTTGTCGCCGTCTTCAAGGATTTTGATACCAACTCGGTCAGCCTTGTTGGTCTCTGAATTGAAAATCGACACGTTAGAGATATGCAATGATGCTTCCCGCTCCACAATGCCTCCCGGCTGACCCATATTTGGGTTTGGCTTGGTATGGCGCTTGACCAGATTGACCCCAGCCACAATTACGCGATCGCCACCGACCAGCTTTGAAATCGTTCCTCGCTTGCCCTTATCTTTGCCGGCGACAACAATCACTTCATCATCTCTTTTTAACTTGTTCATCCTAAGGTTCTCTCTAAGCCTGCTGTCAAAGTACTTCAGGGGCTAGCGATATGATACGCATAAATTTTTCATTCCGAAGTTCGCGAGTTACCGGACCAAAAACGCGCGTACCGATAGGCGCTTCCTGATTGTTCAGCAAAATCGCAGCATTATCATCGAATCGGATCAAAGAACCGTCTCCGCGACGAACCCCTTTTTTTGTTCGCACCACGAGAGCGGTAAGCACTTGTCCCTTCTTTACCTTACCGCGAGGGATCGCTTCCTTCACCGTAACCTTAATGATGTCGCCGATGCGCGCGTAGCGACGGTGGGAGCCCCCGAGCACTTTGATACACATAACACGGCGTGCGCCGCTGTTATCTGCAACATCTAAGTAAGACTGAACTTGAATCATCGATTCGCTCCATCACGCAACTCCAGATGAAGTCGCTGACAATAAATTGTTTCGTTAAACGGCTATTACAGGCATTCCCTGCGAAGCCAAAAACGCTGATCTAAATTTGTGTCGCCCGCTCATCGATTGACACAAGTGTCCATGACTTCGTCTTGGACAATGGGCGAACTTCCTGAATAGTGACTGCGTCACCAATGCCACAATCATTGTTGGCATCATGCGCATGAATCTTCGTTGATCTTTTGATTATCTTGCCATAAACAGGGTGCTTTACACGGCGCTCAATAAGAACAACGATAGACTTATCCATCTTGTTGCTGACCACTCTGCCCGCTGCAGTACGCGCTGTTTTTACCGAAGCTTCCTGGCTACTCTGCATATCAGTTTCCACCATAATTCATTTCACTCTTCCCATTTGTAAGCCGTGTATGCTCACAAAATGACTTAAGTTCCTTTCGCATGTTTCAGCTTTTCAGCAATGATAGTTTTTACCCGGGCGATATCTCGTTTGACCGCCTTCAACAGGTGAACCTGCCCAAGTTGCCCTGTCGCACTCTGCATGCGGTTGTTGAACTGATTTTTGTACAGATCCTGCAAATGAGACTGCAGCTCCTCGACAGATTGGTCCCTTAACTCACTCGCTTTCATATGTCTGCCCTTGCAATTCTTTTTGGTAGCCAAGCCAGGCTAATTACATCACTGTACGCTTCACAAAAGTCGTGTCGAACGGCAATTTAGCCGATGCCAAGCCGAATGCCTCGCGCGCAAGCTCTTCATCGACGCCTTCAATTTCGAACATTATGCGGCCAGGCTGGATCTGGGCGACCCAGTATTCCACTGAGCCTTTACCCTTACCTTGTCGTACTTCCAGCGGCTTCTGAGTGATAGGCTTATCAGGGAATACCCGAATCCAAATCTTCGCGCCACGCTTTACTTTTCGAGTCATTGCACGGCGTGCGGCCTCAATCTGACGGGCAGTCAATCGGCCTCGGGATACCGCCTTGAGACCAAATTCACCAAAATCGACCTTGCTTCCACGATGAGATAGGCCGCGGTTTCGTCCTTTCATCATCTTGCGATATTTCGTTCGTTTAGGTTGTAGCACTTCTGTAATCCTCTAAGACCGATTTCCTTAGTTGCTGGCTGGCGTCTGTTGTTTGGGAACTATAGCTTCGTCCAGATCAAGGACCTCACCTTTAAATATCCATACCTTCACACCGATAATGCCGTATGTTGTGCTAGCTTCCGATGTTGCGTAATCAATGTCTGCTCGCAGTGTGTGTAAGGGCACGCGGCCCTCTCGATACCACTCACTGCGCGCGATCTCAGCACCGCCTAAGCGACCGCCAACCTGAACCTTAATGCCCTCGGCACCTTGTCGCATGGCATTTTGCACGGCACGCTTCATAGCGCGGCGAAACATCACGCGTCGTTCAAGCTGCTGCGCCACGCTGTCTGCAACCAGCTGCGCATCCAGGTCAGGCTTACGGATCTCTTCAATATTGATTTGTACAGGGACGCCCATCTTAGCTGAAAGAACACCACGTAATGCTTCGACGTCTTCGCCTTTTTTGCCAATAACGATTCCCGGTCGCGCTGTGTAAATAGTGATCTTTGCTGTCTGTGCAGGCCGCTCGATGTCCACACGGGAAACAGAGGCGTTAGACAGCCTTCTTTTAACAAACTCTCTGACTTGCAGATCAACAAATAGGTTATCTGCATATTCCTGGCCTTCCGCGAACCAAGTGGAGGTATGCTTCTTAACAATGCCGAGGCGAATACCTGTGGGATGTACTTTCTGACCCATCCAAATCTCCTAGCTGTCAGCGACTGTAATTGTGATGTGGCAAGAACGTTTGAGAATACGGTCGGCACGCCCTTTAGCACGCGGCAAGATGCGTTTCATGGTCATACCCTCGTCCACACAGATGGTTGAAACTTTTAACTCATCCACGTCAGCGCCCTCATTGTGCTCCGCGTTGGCAATCGCGGAATTCAAAACTTTTTTGATAATTGCAGCGCCTTTTTTGCTGCTATAAGCCAGCACCTCAAGCGCATCTTCAACGTCTTTTCCGCGAATCTGATCAGCCACCAGGCGAGCCTTCTGAGCAGAGAGCCGGGCGCCTTTTAGTCTTGCCGAAACTTGCATCTTAATCTCCTAGCGCGCCTTCTTGTCGGCAACGTGGCCCTTGTAAGTCCGTGTCAAAGCAAACTCGCCGAGCTTATGGCCAACCATATCCTCACTGACAAAAACCGGAACGTGCTGGCGGCCATTGTGCACAGCAATCGTGAGGCCGATCATCTCTGGCGAAATCATAGACCGGCGTGACCAGGTTTTGATTGGACGCTTATCGTTATTATCAACAGCGGCTTGAACTTTCTTCATGAGGTGAAGATCGATGAACGGTCCTTTTTTCAATGAACGTGGCACGGGTCTATTCCTCTATCACTTGCCTTTACGGGCTGAATTTCTGCGGCGTACGATCATATCGTCTGTTCGCTTATTAGTTCGGGTCTTGTAGCCTTTTGTCGGGGTGCCCCAAGGAGACACAGGGTGACGTCCACCAGAGGTACGACCTTCGCCCCCACCATGCGGGTGATCAACTGGGTTCATTGCCACACCCCGAACGGTGGGACGAACTCCCCGCCAGCGCTTGGCGCCAGCTTTACCCAGTGAACGCAGCGCATGCTCAGAGTTTGAAACTTCGCCGAGGGTTGCACGGCAATCGCTAAGAACCTTGCGCATCTCACCCGAGCGTAGACGCAATGTAGCGTAATCGCCTTCTCGGGCCACCAGTTGAAGAGACGTGCCTGCACTACGTGCCATTTGAGCACCCTTGCCTGGCTTCATTTCTACACAGTGTACTGTGCTACCCAAGGGAATGTTGCGCAGAGGTAATGTATTTCCTACCTTAATTGGCGCATTCTCACCGGAAACCACCACGTCACCCGCTCGGACCTTAGAGGGTGCGACTATGTACCGTCGCTCACCATCTGCATACATTAACAGAGCGATGTTGGCCGAGCGATTCGGGTCGTATTCCAGGCGCTCTACTGTTGCCTCAATAGCATCTTTATTGCGGCGGAAATCAATAACGCGATATTTCTGTTTGTGGCCACCACCCTGATGGCGACGGGTAATGCGGCCCTTGTTATTACGACCACCAGACTTCGACTTTGGAGCAGTGAGCGGCGCAAACGATCCGCCCTTATACAAGTCGGGGTTAACAACCTTGACAACAAAGCGGCGTCCTGGCGATGTCGGTTTACATTTAACTACTGGCATAACTTTACCCTTAACTCCAGATCAACCGATGTCTGCAAAGTCGATTTCATGACCGGCTTCCAGACGCACATAGGCTTTTTTCCAGTCGCTCTTGCGGCGGGGTCTGCCGCGAGCCGAGCGCTTGGTTTTCCCTTTGACGTTCAGCACCTGAAGGTCAGAAACGACCACCTTGAAAATGGTTTCTACGGCTTCTTTAATCTCAACCTTGGACGCATCAATCGCAACCTTGAACGCATACTGGTTGTTATCCTCAGTCATCATCGCTGATTTCTCAGAAACATGAGGGCCTATTATGACTTGATATACACGCTCTGGATTCATGACAGCATCTCCTCGGCTTTTTTGAGAGCAGGTACGGTAATTAGTACCTTGTCGAAACCGATCAGGCTAACTGGATCTAACCCAGATACGTCCAAAACATCGACGCTGTAGAGGTTACGTGCCGCGAGGTAAAGATTCTTTTCTATACTATCTGAAACAATCAGGACGTTGTCTAAATCATAATCCTTGAGCTTTGTTATCAAGTCTTTTGTTTTATGAGATTCAATTGCAAACTCGTTGACGACAATCAGTCGATTTTGTCTGATAAGCTCAGACAGAATGCATTGCATTGCACCGCGGTACATCTTCTTATTCAATTTCTTGCTGAAGTCTTGCGT
>TARA_B100001057_G_scaffold2124_3_pt1 | contig 11035 bp, 6 predicted proteins | sample TARA_B100001057 | Tara Oceans TARA_B100001057 (sample SAMEA2621839) | marine metagenome | biome: marine biome (ENVO:00000447); feature: surface water layer (ENVO:00002042); material: "saline water (ENVO:00002010), including plankton (ENVO:xxxxxxxx)" | depth 5 m | reverse complement strand
CCAACGATTGCCTCCGCATACTCTCGTAAAGATGATGTTACTTCGTTATTATATAACTTAACAACCTCAGGGTCTAGGTTGCCTGAAGCAATATCTGCAATACTCACTTGAACTTTAGTATTGTCGGCAGTGGTAACACTAAGTGTGCCTAATGAATCAACCACTTTATTTACCTCTCCATCTAAGTCAACATTTAGTATATCAGCATTAGACATTTTGACAAGCTTAGAGGCATCTATAAAGTCCCCTGTTTGTGTGGAAGCCACTAACTTATCTCCATCTGAAATTAGTTTAGATACATTTACTTGTCCTGTGTTAGGGTCAACAAATGTGCCATGATCCTTAAAGTTAGTATAAGCCTCCATGTGACCTTTCAAATCAGCTAATAACACACTAGACTTTCCAGTTCTTATATCTTCAATAGCTTTATCATAATTAGCGTTAAAATTTTTAGCCGCCGTAAACATTAAGTCTGTGCCTTGTTGCAGGTTCGCTCTTCTATTATAATATTCTCTTTCAGATATTTCACGGTTTTTTAAAGCACGCAAATCACCAAGAGCTTGGTTTTGTGCCTGCTCTGAAAATTCAGATATAAACCTATTTGCTTCTGCGTATTCTCCTTGAGGTTGGTTGAGAAGCTGTTCGCCTCTTTCTTTTTCCTGTTTTAAAATGTCAGCTTTTCTTGCTTGCCTTTGTGCTTCACCTTCTCTGATGGAGGAGGCCATTTCTTTTCCAATGGCTCCCCAATCTAAACTACCTCGTTGCCGTCTAACGTATCCGTAACTCATGCCACTGCTGTGTTTCCTTGTATACCCGCCATACCAAAGGGATTAAATGGTTGAAATATTTCAGGTTGTTGAATGATTTGGGGTTGTATTATTGGATTTAAATCTGGGGTCATTAAGGTTGGGTCAATAAAGTTTTGTTGCGGCCGCGTAGGTCTTATAATTTGTGCTTGTAAAGCGCTTTCATTAAAAGTTACATTTGGATCTACTTGCGATTGTGTAACAGCAGCAGTCGGAGCTCCCGCAGATTTATCAAAAGGATTTTGATTTGATATAAGTTGTTTTCCAAAATCAGATAAAACACCAAAAGAACCTGTGGCGAGCTGTGTTGCTTGATCACTTAGGTCAGCAGCTTGTCTTTGCGAACCAGCAGCTAACCCTGTTTGTAAATCCATTAAGTTTTTTTGAACCCCTGCCGCTCCTCGTCTTTCTATTAAATCAGCTCTAAACAAAGCATCTTCTTTACCAGCTCTTAACTTGTCTGCTAACATAATACCAGTTGCGCCTGCTCTACTTCCTGCGGCTGCTGCACCTCGCTGACTTCCCTCCTGTGCTCCTTGCACGGTTTGTGCTATGTTTGACAAAATAGCTTGTCTTTGCTGCTCAAAACCCTCTTTAGGAATACTAAGTCCTGCAAATTTATTTTCTGAAGCTATTTTTTGAGCTTCCGCAAAAGCTTTATCAGCCTTACTTGCTGCATCTCTAGCTTCTCTTTTTCTTTTTCCCGCAGAAACAAAACCCGCTGTTGCTGTTCCCACACTTGTAGCTGTGCCCACTACAGCAGCTACTGTTGCGGCTTTAGCTGCTGCTGCTGTGCCAATCGCTGCTGTTGTAAATAATCCCATATTATAATGCTTTTATCATTTCAGTGTTATACTTATCTCCTTGGTTGTAACCCAACTCTTTGTATATTTTTTTCAAAGGCTCATTGTTTATTAAAGCGTAACAGAATTTAGCTTTACTGTTATGTGCAAGATGTGTTAATGTTTCAATAAGCATAAACAAAGCTTCTTTTCTATTCTTTCTATCTGTATACTTTTTATTAGATATAACCCAATCTACCCAAGCTACCTTTGAATTAGTAAGGTATAAAAACCCTGCGCATATTGGCACTTTATCATCTGAAATTAATATACCGCCTGTTCCTTCTTCTGGTAAAAAACCTTTATCTGGAGCTGTCCATCCCCAATCTTTCCACCATTTCACTAAATATATATTATAGTCAGAAGGCTCTAGCTTTCTTATATTAAATTTCATTCAACACAAAGATACTAAAAATTAAGGATAGCTTTTGAATACGTCAGCTGTCAAAGCAAAAAGCTCAGTATTAGAAGATGATCCGTTTTCTATCGTGGTAATCATGTAATGACCTAGAAGACCGTGTGATTCAGCAAGAGTGTTTTTTGCCGCCAACATTAAAGGTGTATTTGACGTAGGATTTGTAGCACCAGATATAGTGCTGTCTACAGTTATTGAGCTTGTTCCTATGGCTGTTATTATTCCTGCTAATTTTGGTTGATTGTCAAAAACATTTATATAATATAAAAAGTCTCCTATTGCTATTATCGAATCAATAGGCACAGAAAAATTAAAAATACGAGGGTTAGTTACATTAAAACCTGTAGTGTTACCTATACCATTAATAGATCTAAACCTAAATGTGTTAAGAGTAGCAGGTGAACTAGCAACATTTTTTATAGCAGCATAATAGTTACCTTCTTTAAGTTCAAACCAAGCGTTTTGTATCGCAGCGTTTTGACCTATATCCGTGCTCATAGAAGAAGTCCAAGCGCCATTAGACTCTAAAGATAATGTTTTGAAAACCTTATTCCTTAAAGGCTCACGATTAAAAACAGTTGTGATTTTGGCAGGATATTGAACTCCATAAAAATTATTTCTTTGTTCATTTGCATTATGACGATACAAGTTGGCTCCCGCAAATGTGTAAAAGTAATTATTCATACCAATCATAAAATCGGGATTATAAGAGTAAAACGATGGCCAACCTTTTACTCCTTCACTATAAGACAAAGTATAGGGAATACCTGTAGGAACTTGAGGTGTAGGTGTCGGCGCTTCCACCACAGGTGTCCCTGTTTGAGTAACTGGTGGTGGTGGTGTGTCTGTTGGAGGTGGATTCGTAGGAGGAGGAGTGCCAGTTTGTGTAACAGGTATTGGAGTAGCAGGGCTAGCTACAATATTGCCATGTATACTTAGTAGCGCACTACCTTCAACAATAAAATATCCACCACCACCAGAGAAATCCCCAGGGCTTCTGTCAATATTATCATCGATCTGAGGTATAAAGGTAACTATCTCATAATCACCCGCAGGTAATGTTGAGCTGTTGTTAAATGTAGGGTTTCGTAACTCAGTAAAAACCTTTTGATTATTTCCACTAGCAGCATTTATTAAAGTATCAGGATAAAATGCAAATAATTCTTTGCCTGTAGAATCTAGTATAACACCTAAACCTCTTAACCTACCAGGTGTATGGCGACTTAAAAACTCTGACTCCATAACTGGAGAAGCGCCAGCAGAAAATTGTATATCCTGTGGTATATTGACAGTCTTTCTAGAACCTATATAATAGATTAAACCATTTGTGCCTTGATACTCCCCTATGGAGGGGTCAAATGTGTGTACTCTTGTTCCTCGATATTTTCTAAGTGTGCTCATCTCGTTCTAAGTACAAAAATACAACTTTATATTCAATGCTTGTTGAATGAGCGATGGATGGAATCAGCCCATCCATTTTCTTTTGTGTATCCCCACATTAACCATTTTGAAGGTTTTTGCCCTATATATTTAATATCCAAACTAACATCATCCCAATCTTTTATTTGATCTTCTTGGTAATCATATCTATAGAGTTCTTTTCCGTAAGCATCCTGAAATATCAAAGCCATAAACTGGTATTCTTTCTGTTTAAAATCTGATCTTTTAAACTTTATATTTAAAACAGTATATATATGAAACGGCTCAAACCTTATCATCGGCATTTCATTGTCTACTGTAGATTGTTGCACGGATCTATTTATAAAACGAACTCCTATATAATTTTCATAATCTTGAAGGGTACGTTTATTTCCTAAACCATATCCTTTTAATTGGTTTTCTACACAGGGAGTGCATTTAGTGTTATCTATTCCTAACAAAGCCTTGACTCTTTTTATTGAATTTTGATTTAAGGTTGTCCAATTAGGATGATCATCCCAATGTTTTTCTCTGTAATTTCTTGTGTACTCATGCCAAGCCAAAACTCTGTTAGGGTGAAACAAAGAGTAGCCGTGCGTATATGCTCGAGCTGCTATAGTTATTTCTTCTCCATGGAAATATAAATAAGGATCGTGCGGAACTTCTTTGCAAAATTCACCAACAGTAAAAGCAAAATGCGCAGAATAAAACCGAGCTCTAATTGGTTCGTCCTCACGATTTAGATGATGTGGAAGAAAAAACATAATACCTTCATCGGTAAACTTATCAAACTTCATTCCCCAAGGAATTTGAACTCTTTCCTCTGGATCATTGTTAGGATTGTATGAAGGTATGTAACTAGTTAAAAGAGGTTTAGGATCAACTGGTGTTTGGACTTGATAAAACATATTCATACATTTTATATCCCAATCTTTTACAAACCTATGATGAGAGTCTAGTTGTAAAGTAAAGTCTTCTCCATTGTAATGTTGTTGTATTTGATTTCTTGCCCAACAAGTGCCTTGTGATTCATAGTGAGGTATATCAATAATAATAAACCTGTCATCACTTTTAAATTCATTTAAATTATCCCAACCATCTTTTTTTACATCATGCTGATGGGCTATACATATTTTTAGATTTTCAGGATGTTTCGCGTTAGATATTAAATCTCTTATTGTTGGTACTAACTGTGGGTCTCGATAGCTTGCTATCTGTACAAATATTGATTTCATTTTATTTAATTTAATTTAATATAATTAAGGGCACTCACCGCATCCGCCTTCTGCTATTTTATCACTTTGTCTTATTCCATATGTGTTGTAATTTAAACCTTCTAATTCACTTACCCTTTTAAATATTTCAAAACATACACCCGATGATATCTGAAAAAGTGTGCCTATATCAAATTCAGGACTTGGCCAATTAGAAACACCCTTATTAAGCGCATATTTTCTAATTCCATCACCATAAATATCTGTGCAGCTTTGTACAAGATAAACATCTTCAGGGCATCCTTGTGCTGGAGTAAAAGAAAACCCTCCTTGAAATCTAACACCTCTTACATTTACAGGTAATAAACCTGTTACAAGTGGATCACTACTAGCAGTATCTCTTCTTTGCTCTAATACATAAGTTTTTCCAGAACTGTCTGCATATCGTACGCCAACGTCTGCTAAAGTTAAACTATCGGTTAACTGCTGAGTTAGCTCCATACAAACTACAGGGTCGTCACTTGATGTAGGCTCACACATTCTAAAAACACCGAATTCTTTTGGAATAATAGCAGGGCAATCAAACTCTCCTGCTACTTTTATAGGAGACAAAATACCATAATAACCAGATCCTGTTCCCGATAGCCTGTTTTTTTCTGTTTGAGTTAGAGTTGTTTTAGTAGGATTGTTTCTCTTATCGTTTTTATTGTAGAAGAAAAATGAAACAGCGCCGTATTGACCAGTTACAGAATATCTTTGATTTCCAGCTGCTGCATTCAAGGTTGTTAATTCAGCATCAGTTACCTCTAAAAACAGACCATCTTGCCCTGAATAATTTAGTTCAAAAATAGAGCCATTTTGACACGCACCTAAAAAGATATATTGTGTGGCTGGTGTGGTAACAGGTATGTCTTCTATAACACCAGTTAATATATTATTGACATTTATGTTTGAGTTTGGTATTACAATATCGTCTCCATTTATAGAGCCATTAAAAGGGTCACTTGCTCTAAACTGTTTACCAGAGGCTGGAGATGCTAATATATTAAAACTAACAACTGCGCCTGGGATACCACATTTAATAGTTGGATTAGTTGTATCACCAGTTAAAGTAAAATCTACACCTTCTACTGCTGCCGCTCCTGTATCTAATGTTATTTGATTTACAGGAAATTGGCTGACACAGTACTCTGTTGGTGTCGGTGGGGGTGATCCACAATTAGGACAATTTACAGCGGGCTCTAAAACACCACTTACCTGTCTTCTAACTATTATTTCGTCAGAATAATAACCATCTGCTGCTTTTGTCTGTAAAGCCCTGTCTGAAAAAACAGCAGTAGCTGTAGAAAAACTTGCGGTGTCGATATAAAAAGTTGCTTGAGCCATATATATTATTTTATGTTGGACATGATATATCGTATACCTCCCATCCTGTATCGGCAGGGCTATATACCTTTAACGTACAAGTAGTTGTCGCAGTTGATTTAGTAAATTGTAAAACACCATATCCAGGGCTTTCATTTGGGTATTGTGTATTTGCCACAACCCCACCATTTGCTAATGTTGGTAAAGGCTGAGTTGAAGGGTTTGAACCTGATCCATAAGGATTACCTGTTATAGGGTCGTTATATGGGCCTCCTGAATTACCTAATAATAATGCGTTGTGGAGTTGAGGTATAAGATTGTTATTTGTCCCTGTTCCTACACCTGTACCTGTTGCGCCTCTATATTGTGAATCTACCACAACAAGTCCATCAAACTCTATTATAAATCTATCAAAAACTGATTTTGCATCAAATGTTATTGTGACTTGTCCCGTAGCAGCTCCTAATGTTATAGTATATTGAGCAGGGTAAGTTGAGCTTATACTACTTACAGCGATGTTTTCACCACAAGGTACGGTTGGTGATAAACCACCGCACCCACAACAAGCAGTGTTTGCTGTTGTATCTGTACATAATCTTACCGATGTAGACTCTCTATAGTCATAAATTAAATACAAATTATTATCAGTTGCAGTACCCGAAGGCATTGTGAAGTTAGCGTAATACTGTGTGTTTGCTTTTACAATAGGTGTTGCTTCTGCTGAAGCTGCTAACAAAGCGTTGATGTCTACAGAGTTATTGGTGTAAACTGTAGAAGATCGTAAGTATCTAAATTTATGCACAGATCTATTAAAATCGAAATCGTCAGGTACTATTTTATTTGATATTATACTTACTAAAGCTCCATCACCAGGTATAGCGCCAGTACCCATAATACCTGAGATTACACTATATTGAGAGACTATAGGGTTAGTTGAGCTGTTTGCAGCAAATGTTATTTGTCTAGAATGAATAGGTGATGAAAAAACATTGTCCGTCCACCTATACTCATTATGTATCGTTTTGTTTGCTTGATTGTTAGTCGTTACAGCTATTTGATATACATTTAAATCTGTTTGTGACGGACAGCTTACTGTCATTTCTATTTGAGATGCTTCAGTATTACTTGTTGTAATTTCAACAAACACATCTTGTGTTTCAATTAAACTTTTAGGTATAGTTAAAGTGCCGCTTATATAAACATCTCCAGAGGTGTATTTTACACCATTGTAATATGCGTTAATTAAATACGCTGTCCCTGTTAATGTTGCTTCAGACACTACATCTACACTATTCGCTTCATCTATCACCTGTACATCACCTGCTGCAGTTGGTGTTTCTTCTTCGGTGTGAATAGGAGTTAAATCAGAGTCAGGTATAACATAGGATATTGTTACTGTTCCTATATCTTGCCCTACATTCACACAAAAACTAGCAGAGGATGACTCAGAACCTCCTATTTGAAATATTTGTGAAGTATTACATGGTTGACATTCTGTTAAATCAATACTAGACTCTGTGTTGCTAGCTAATACAAATTCATTCATGTAAGGATCATATCCACCGAGTTTTTGTGCACCAATAGATTGAGCGAAAAAATCTCTAAACCAAGATCTCATTCCACTTTGAGATATAACTTCTAAATTATTATCTCTTAATTTAATTACAGCTGCTCTTTTCGAGTCGGTAAAAAATATATCATAACCCCATACAGCAAAACTTTCTGGGTTATTGCTAATACCATATTCTTCTAGTCTTGGTATCTGTGTTCCCAATACTTGTGGAACTGAGGTTAGAGCACCGCCACCACTTGCGTCTGTAAGTAAGTCTTTACCCACTAAAACTCTAGAAACTCTATCCTCTTGTAGAGCTAATATGTCATTTAATCTTGAATGTAGTTTTCTGACAGGGCCAAAAGAATCCTCAAGAGGTTTGAAGTTTAACAAACCTAAATTAAATTCGTTGAGTTTATTTACATTTGTTTCATCATTGAAAACCCCACTGTAAGTAAGGTCAGCAAATCTGTGAGCTTGTTTATATAATTGACCTGAGGTTGTAAAAGTTCTGTTTCCAAAGTTCATTTCTTTTCCTTTGATAGAATCTCTTACTTTGTAACTTTCTACCCCATTACCAAAAGAAAGACAGTTTGCAAAACCCGTGTCTATTATTGCATCTTGCGCTGTTACAACTCCTTGATTTTGAAAATCTATTAATTGGTTTTGACTAGACCCTGTATGTTGTCCTTTTGCATCGATGGCAAAAGATTTGTCGTTTTCAAACCATACATCTGGTAAAGCTTCTAATGGTTGTGTTTCAAACACTACTCCCGAGTCAGCTCTAACTACTTCTATTGTAACACTTACATGAGAACCTTTTCTGTTTCTTTTGTTGCCACCAAAACAACCATGAGTACCTGTCATTAAAAATGTTCTTTCTCCGTTAGCAGTATTATTGTGAAATCTAAAGAAGTTTGTTGTTACCGAACACCCTGCGTCAGACAAAACAGGTCTTCCTGCTGCATACGCTACTGTAGAGTTGTAACTAAACAAAACTTCATCTGTCTCACCCGCCCCAGGTGTTTTTATAGCTATAGCAGGTAAAGCATTTTGTAAATTTTCTCCTTCAAAAAACATTTGAAACGCACCCTTGTTTAATGGATTAGCAGCTATTGTTCCTTGTTGAGTATAGCTTTTAGACGCAACCACCGTTGTTTCTATAAAACTAGTTCTTTTTTCACAAAGTCTTCCCGTACCGCGTCTTTCGTGTTCTATAATAAATTTAACTCTAGATCCTGCAGGAATATCATAATCTATAAACTGACCAGTCGTGGCTGGGTCTTCTATATTTACAGGGTATATAGAAATAGGGCAACCATTAGGGCTTCCTCTTACTCCTGTAAATGTTCCTTGAGCTATTACATTATTAAAATTATCACCATCTTCTAAAACAAAATTAGGCTTCATTTTCATATATACACCAGCGGGGACTTCTATATCAGTTCCTGTGTTTAAAGGATCATCTATACTAATAAAATTCTTTGGTTGAGTAGATTTATCTAATACTGTAGAAAACACACAGGTTGCTTTTGGCCCGCCCGCATCTTCTTTTACAATTAGTCTATCACCTGTTTCTACCTTATTGGCGTTTTCTCCTTCTAATAAAAAGTACACATCTCCAGCACCATCAGGTTTAAAAAATATACTAGTGTATATTGTTTCGTATGTAGCTTTATCTGGCTTGATACAGAATTTGTATCTAGTGGCCCATAAGGGAGCTATTTGTGCAGGTGGCCCTCCAGGTTGTCCTCCTGGTATATTAACCTGTATTTTGTTTATTAGGTCAGAGTTTCCACATGGCACATGAATTGTGTTAGTAGGACTAACTAGTGCTGTAGATGATCTGTTAAATTCATCCATGTATATTATTCCTATTTCATAACCTCGATTACTATGTAAACTGAAATTACTTGTTGAGCTTGAATAGGAAACTTCAGAGCTTATAAATTGATAATATTCAACTATGACATTAAATGTATCCACATATTTCATTGCTATCGGTTGGATACCAATAGTGTTTTGAGAACTTGTATCTGCAAATATATTTATAGGTTGACCATAAGCTGTTATGCCACTTGCGTTTTTGGTGTAGGGTGATAAGGTAGTTGCAAGGGCACAGTTTATAACATCAGTTAAAGTAGTGCCATCACACGCAGTAGACACGGGTTGTATATTTGAAGATGTCCCCATTTTTGCTTGAAAATCTGCATCTTGAGACAAATCAAAAGCTGTGTCATAATCTTGAAGCAGGCTATAACTAAACTCTACAGAAACATTGCTATTAATATCAGTCGGAAAAGTAGAGCTACCGCTAAATGCAAAATGGCTTAGGGTAAATCCAATATTTATTGATGAACCTTTTACCAACTCGATACCCTCAAAATTCATAGTCATAACTCCTTGGGTTACTGGTATGGTTCCAGCTATAGTAAATGTAACATCACTAAAAGTTGTCTTATCATCTAAACTATTATCTATTACAGCTTCAGTAAGTAGAGTGGTGTTATATGTAAAATTTGTTGCTCTGCCAAATGAATCTTTTAAATCATAACCTTCAAAGTAGTTTCCATAAACTAGTCTGTTGCCCATAATTGTTTGGGCTTGCGCCAACAAGGGTACGTTGTCGTAAGTTCTTAATATTTCGTATTCAGGAAGAACGGTGAATATTTTTTGATTGTCAAAAGTAAAAACGAAATCCGTGTTATCACCGATACCCTCTGTGTCTTTATTAAACTTTTCAATAACTTTAATAGTATTGTCAGTCATTTCTTTGAACAACAATTCGAAACCAACAACCAAACTATCACCTGTATTTATAGTAATATCAACAGCATTAGTTGTGTTTACCATTCCTTCGTTTAAAAAACTATCAAAGTCAAAAGAAAAACTTGAGGTTGTAAAAGCAGGAGGACTAAACTGTGAAACAGCCGAGAACTCACCGTTTTGATATTGGTATCTATAAGCAAAACAAACAAACTTATCTTCTAAAAAAGTATTTTCAGAGTTGCTTAATTGTTTATTGAAAATAGTAGGAGCTGCTAAAGGTGGTTTTTTTATCACCAATAAACTTTCTGCGCTAAATTGATCTATATAAGGCATATTATAAAGTTAAAGTATAAGTTACACCATCTACTAATGTCAATCCTTGTAAAACCACAGTTCCTGTTGATTCTGGATTTTGAGAAAACCCGCTATCGTCTACTTGATTTATAGCTTCATTCCTAAAATTACAACTATAAGTCCCACTACTTCCGTCAGACCCTGTGATATTACCCGCTATGTTACCGCTTCCAGACACGCTACTCCCATCACCTACAAAAAAACTCATTGTAGTTACATTGTTTGTTGAACCACTAATATCTGTTATAAATTCTGTTAGTCTCATATTAGAGGCTTTGTTTGCTCCCTGTATCCCAAAA
>TARA_B100001057_G_scaffold6235_1_pt1 | contig 11052 bp, 12 predicted proteins | sample TARA_B100001057 | Tara Oceans TARA_B100001057 (sample SAMEA2621839) | marine metagenome | biome: marine biome (ENVO:00000447); feature: surface water layer (ENVO:00002042); material: "saline water (ENVO:00002010), including plankton (ENVO:xxxxxxxx)" | depth 5 m | reverse complement strand
AAAATTTGTAAAAGCTGTTATCCAAATAGAAAAAAACCAATTAAAGTTAAAAAAGCATAATTAAATGAAAATTTTAGGTATTGGCAACGCTATCGTTGATGTAATTTGTAAAGTTGAAGAAAATTTTATCACTCAAAATAAATTAACAAAAAGCACAATGAAGCTTGTAGATGAAACTGAATTTAAAAAATTATTAACTAATCTTAAAATTGTGGAAACAGTTTCAGGCGGTTCTGTAGCAAACTCAATAGTAGGCCTCGCGCAACTTGGAAATAAAGTTGGCTTTATAGGAAAAGTTAGTGATGATGACTTAGGTAATAAGTATGAGGAAGGATTGAAAAAAGAAAAAGTACAGTTCTTTTATTCTAAGAAAAAAGAGGCAATTCCAACGGGCACTTGTTTAATATTAATTACACCTGACTCTGAAAGAACAATGGTAACTTTTCTTGGCACCGCAGGTAAAATTAATGAAAATGATATTAATACAAATGCAGTTAAGAATAGTGAAATCTTATTTTTAGAAGGCTATCTTTGGGACGAAGGTGAGCCGAAGAAAGCTTTTGAAAAAGCTATAAATAACGCAAATAAAGTAGCAATGTCGTTGTCAGACTTATTTTGTGTAGAGAGACATAAACCTCACTTTCTAGATTTAGTTAAAAACAAGTTAGATATCACGTTTGCAAACGAGCAAGAAATAATGTCTTTAATTGATGTCAAAAAATTCGATGATGTTATTAGTTTTGCTAAAAAAACAAACAAATTAATTGTTATTACACGTGGAGAAAAAGGTGCGATCGCAATTAATAAAAATGAAATTGAAGAATGTTCCGCAAAAAAGAATCTCCAAATAAAAGATTTAACGGGTGCAGGAGATTTATTTGCTGGAGGTTTTTTGCATGGTTTAATTAATAATAAATCTACAAAAGAAAGTTTAGAGACTGCAACAGAAATGTCCTCAAAAGTCATTCAAATAATAGGTGCTAGACTTAATTGATCAAATATATATCTATTTCTTTTTTTAAAGATAATCTAAATTAGTTTTTTTTCTTTTAAAACTTCCTTTGCCTTTTTTTGGTTTAACAACTCTTTTTCTATACTTGGGTGTGAGAAGATCTTTTGCTATTTTGTTTCTTTTTTTCACAGATAATAGCCATTTTTATTATTTAAAATAAATTTTTCATCTTGGAACTTTTCAATAATCTTTTTTCTTAATCTATATATATGTGTTTCAACAGTATGCGTATCTGCATCAGATGAGTAGTTCCAAACTAAAGATAAAATGTTATCTTTTGATATTGGTTTTTTTTTATTATCTAAAAACAACTCAAGAAGTTGCACTTCTTTCTCTGTTAGTATTATATATCCACCAGATCTTGATAATTTTTTTTCATTTTTATTTAACAAATAATTTTTTACAACAATCGAGGAATTAAGGTTAAATTTTTTCTTCGCAGCCGAGCTCTCCACAATTTTATTAATTTCTTTTAAAGTTGTAGGTAATTCTAGTTTTACATCATAGCTATCGGCAAGATCTTTTCTGTCTCCTGCACAAATTTTTATTGATTTATCATTTTTAATATATTCTTTAAGTTTCTTATCCAACAAGGCATCAACATGATAGAGAATAATATTAGAGTCATTATTTGGGCTGCCAAACAAACAATTAAACTTTAAAAACATTTTTAATTCATTTAAAGTTGAAATAAATGAGGAAGGACCAAGAATTTGGACATTTAACTTGTGCATATTTTAATTAATAAAAAATATCTTACTTTTAACAACTATAAAGCAAAATGCTCCATAGGTAAAAGGGGAATTGGGCTAAAAAAAAAAGAAGGTGATTTAATTACCCCTAAAGGGAAATATAAGATCAAACATATTTTATATAGAAAGGATAGAGTTAAAATTCAATCTAAAATTGGAAAAATTACAATTAAAAAAAAAATGGGTTGGTGTAACGATCCTCATTCAAAACAATATAATAAACTGATTAGTTTACCGTCCGAATATCAATACGAAAAACTCTATAAAAAGGAAAATGTCTACGATATTGTAATAGTCCTAAATTATAATATGAATCCCATAGTAAAAAATAAAGGCAGTGCAATTTTTATTCATGTTGCTAAAAGAAATTATAAAAAAACAGAAGGATGCGTAGCAATCAAAAAAGCACATCTTTTAAGAATTGTGAAAGGTTTAAAAAAAAATACTACAGTTTTGATCGAGAACCAAAAATAGAACTTCCAACTCTTACAAAAGTTGATCCATGTTTTACAGCCTCTAAATAATCAGCAGACATGCCCATACTTGTATGCTCTAGTGCTAGAGTCTTATTCAATTCGGCTAATGATTTAAAATACTTTTCTGCATTTTCTTCTAAAGGAGGTATTATCATTAAACCTACGATTTTGAGATTGATTTCATTTATACAGTAATTGTAAAATTCTTCTAACTCACCAACGGGTATTCCTGATTTCTGAATTTCGTTACCAATGTTAACTTGAATAAAATAATTTAGGTTTTTATTTAAGCTCAATTCATGTTTGGATAATGCATCAGCTAATTTTTGATTATCTAAAGAGTGAATATAGTCAAAAAGTTTCACTGCATCCTTTGCTTTATTGCTTTGTAGTTTGCCAATCATATGAAGTTTTAAATTAATATTTTGTTTTTTTTGTTCTGACCATTTTACTTTAGCTTCTTGAACTTTATTTTCTCCAAAATGTGTATGACCAAGATCTATTAGAGGTTTTATATGCTCCAGCGAAAATGTCTTGCTGACAGCTATAATATTAACTGGTTTGACTGGATTTAAGGAAGTTATTTTAAATTTTATTTTTTTAAATCTATCAACTATTGTATCCATATGTTTACCAAAAAAAATAAATATTTTTTATTTATAGAAAATATAAAAGATATTGATTTAAAAAACATAAAAATACGAGATAAATTTTCTATAATTTATAGGAATAATAAAAATATTGATAATTTGGATAATCTATTAATTTTTAGGCGAAAATGCAAATTAAAGGGTATTAAATTATACATAGCGAATAATAGCGCTCTAGCTGTTAGTCTAAATTCTGATGGAATTTATTTATCATCTTTTAACAAGAGTCTTTCAAGCCTAAATTTAATAAAATCTAATTTTGAAATAATCGGTTCTGCTCACAATTTTAAAGAGATCTTATTGAAAGAAAAACAAGGGTGTTCTTTCATTTTTTTATCAAAACTTTTTATTGTTGATTACGATAAAAAGGCTCCATATTTAGGTGTCGTAAAATTTAATAATTTCACTAAAATATCCAAAAAAATAATACCTTTGGGTGGTATTAAAATTACTAATCTAAACAGTTTAAGAAATACTATTAGTGAGGGATTAGCTATATTATCTGAGGTAAAAAAAAAGCCGGCTAATATAATTAACCGGCTTTTTTAAATTATTTAAATAACTAATTAAAACGCCATAGTTACTGCAAATAATGTTTGGTCTTGATTAGCACCATCACTGTAACCTACGTTATCGTGGCTAGCGTGAGCTATTGCTAATGTAGCACCACCCATTGAGTATGCAATCTGTACTGAAGTTGACTCTTGCTCTACGTCAGCTGTTGTATTTAATACGTAGTTAGCTTCAGACTGTTCTCTTTCATAAGAAACAGATAAGTCTTCAGTCGCTGCGTATGCAACAGAAACGTTAGTTTGGTCGTAGTAATCAACATCTTCTACAGTAGCTGCAGCTGCAGTTAAATTACCTACGATTGGAGCTTTGTAAGCTTTTGAGTAACCAATTGAGAATGGACCTGTCGCGTATGTTGCGTAGTATGCTCCAGACTCTGGATCTTGCACAGTATTAGCTGTACCTGAACCACTGAACTCCATGTAAGAAGCACCAACAGTTAATCCATCAAGTGGACTAGCTTTTAATTGGTATTCTGTAGCACTATCACCCATTCCTTCATTAGCATCAGTTATTACTTGACCGGCATTGTTTCCTGAACCGTAAGCATCTAAACCTGTCGCGTAAGCGATTTTAGCTGTAATACCAAACGGCAACATATCTGCTGGCGTGTGATATTGAATGTTATTGTATGCGTCGATTGTATAGTTATCGACAGTTGCTGATGGGTCACCACTGTCAGTTGGTCTTGCGTAAACTGATTGTGATGCAGCATCTTCAACGTCTAATCCACCTTCAGAAATGAATACACCAACTGTTCCCATTGGAGTAGTTACAGTTAATTTCGTGTCATCATTCTGAGCAGCACCGTTATCAGCAGCTACTGCATCTGGATCCAACTCCATAGAGTATGACCATGTGTAACCATTGTCTAACTCACCAGTAGCTGTAAAGTTTAACTCGTTAGTTATACCTAGACCTTTACTTACGTTAGTTTTTCCGCTTAGAATGTTGTATGTAGCCTTTGCAGTACCACTTACACCTAGTTCACCAGCGTTAGCTGAAGCAAATAAAGAAACTGAAGATAACATAACGATTAATGTTTTGATTATTTTCATATTTTTCCTTTTGTTTAGTTAAATATTTAACTGACCATTTTATAATTGTTGGATAGTTCAATTTCTTCTAAAATATGTGATTTTAAGCTAATTTTTAAAGCATAGTGATATATTTACCACATTAAATAATCAATAATATAGGGTCTTTTTTGCAATTTGTTGTATTAGAGGCTAAAAATGATGGTATCACTGCGTTATATAAATTTTTTTTATGTTTAACTCTACTTTTGCTAAATTCTTATTAATTTTTTTTGCATTTATACTTCTGGCTAATTGTGGTGGACTGTCAAAAGTAGATGCGAGAAAAACACCTACCAATGCATTGGAAAGAGCAAGAAAAAATGTTGAAGAAGGTAGGGGTACTTCAATAGATGGGCTTATTGGTGGAAGAAGGGGAACTAATTATGAGTTTAGCACTTCCAATCCTATGTGGAGAGCTTCACTAGAAGTTTTAGATTTCATCCCGATGGCAACAGTAGATTACTCGGGTGGCATGATAATATCTGATTGGTATAGCGATAATAGCTCATCTAATAATGAGTCAATTAAAATATCTATTAGGTTTCTTTCAAATGAGGTTAGAAGCGATAGTTTAAAAATAATAGTTCATAAAAAAGTTTGCAAAAACAGTTCATCCTGTAACATAAATGTTTTATCAAATTCAAAAATAAGTCAAGAGTTGGCAACTACAATTATTAGAAAAGCTGCATTGCTAGAAAAGCAGCAAAAAAACAAAAAGAAATAATCAAATTTCATGGAGCGAGTAAATTTTTCAGTTGTTGAAAAGAAGTGGCAAAAAAAATTTTCAAACATAAAACTATCTAATCCTTCAGGAAAAAAATTTTATTGTTTGGAAATGTTTCCCTATCCATCTGGTAAAATTCATATGGGTCATGTGAGAAATTACACAATCGGTGATGTAATAGCTCGCTATAAATATATGAACGGTTTTAATGTTTTACATCCTATGGGATGGGATGCGTTTGGTCTTCCTGCAGAAAATGCATCTAAACAAAACAATCTTCATCCTAAAGATTGGACCAAAAAAAATATTAATACGATGAAAAATCAATTAAAACTTCTCGGCCTATCTATCGATTGGGATTTAGAAATTTCCACCTGTGATAAAGAATATTACAAGCACCAACAAGAATTGTTCATTGATTTTTACAATCACGGATTAGTTTCTCGCAAAGAAACATACGTTAATTGGGATCCTGTTGAAAAAACTGTTCTAGCTAACGAACAAGTAATTAACGGAAAAGGTTGGCGATCGAATGCAATTGTAGAAAGAAAAAAATTATCTCAGTGGTTTTTCAATATAACAAAATTTTCGGAATCACTTTTAGAAGATTTAAATAAACTTGATGGATGGCCTGAGAAGGTAAAGCTTATGCAAAAAAACTGGATTGGAAAATCTATCGGATGTGAAATTGATTTTAATTTGATAGATCATCCAGATAAAATAAAAGTTTTTACAACTCGACCTGATACGATTTTTGGCGCAAGCTTTATTGCGATTTCTGTAGATCACCCACTTAGCAAAAAATTTCTTAATGATAGCAAATTTGTAAAATTCAAAACAGAGTGTAATAAAACAGGTACAACTGAAGAGGCCTTAGCAAATGCAGAAAAGCTAGGTTTTAACACCGGCCTGTTTGCTCAACATCCTTTTAAAAAAGATAAACTACCAATATTCTTTTCTAATTTTGTTTTAATGGATTATGGAACAGGGGCTATTTTTGGTTGTCCAGCTCATGACCAAAGAGATTTTGACTTTGCAAAAAAATATAAACTGCCAATTATAAAAGTTGTATCAAATAATGAGAAAAATAATGAGATTTTAAAAGAGGCTTATACTGGAAATGGAAAAATTATTAATTCAGAATTTTTAGATGGATTAAATATTGATGTAGCCAAAAAAAAAATAATTGAAAAAATTCAAGATAAAGCTATTGGACAAAAAAAAATTATGTTTAGATTAAAAGATTGGGGGATTTCAAGACAAAGATACTGGGGTTGTCCAATACCAATAATTTATTTGGAAGACGGAACTCCAGTAACTGTTGATAAAGACGAATTGCCAATAGAGCTACCTGATGACGTAGACTTAAACGCCAAAGGTAATCCTTTAAGCGAACATAAGAATTGGAAGTTTACAAAACAAAAATCAACTGGGAAAAAAGCTATAAGAGAAACTGATACATTAGATACATTTGTTGACTCTTCTTGGTATTTTTTAAGATTTTGTTCTCCTCACATAAAAGATGCACCTTTTGATAAAAAACTAACTGATTATTGGATGCCAGTAGACCAGTATATAGGTGGAATAGAACATGCAATATTACACTTATTATATTCAAGATTTTTTACTAAAGGTATCAAAAAATATAATAAAGAATTTAATTTATCTGAACCGTTTAAAAACCTTTTCACACAAGGCATGGTTTGTCACGAGACCTATCAAGATCAAAATGGAAATTGGTTGTACCCAGATGAAATCGAAAAAATAAACGGCAATAGTGTAATTAAAAAAAAAGATAAAAGTAAAGTTATAGTTGGTTCATCGGAGTCAATGTCTAAATCAAAAAAAAACACAATCGATCCCGAGATTATGATTAAGCAATACGGAGCGGATGCAGTTAGATGGTTTATTTTATCAGACAGTCCTCCAGAAAAAGATATTCAATGGTCTGATACAGGAGTTTCAGCTGCAAATAAATTTTTACAAAAACTCTGGAATCTTAATATTTCAATTCTTAATAGAAAAGAAACTATGTCTGACAATAATCAAGAAAAAAAGTTTTCTGCAAATATGAACAATTATATTTATAAAATTGATAATTCGATTAAAAATTTTAGATATAATGTAAGTATTGCTTTGTTTTATGAGATTTACACTTATTTTAAAAATTGCTTAAAATTAAATGTAAGTAATAAAATAATTAAAGATAATATGATAAATATTATGACTGTAATGATACCTTTTACTCCACATTTATCCAATGAGTGCCTTGAAATGTTAAACTCAAAAAACGCAAACAAATGGCCAAAAATCTATGATAATTTAAATAGCGAAATTAAAATTGCAGTTCAAATAAATGGAAGAACGAGAGATATAATGAATGTGCAAAAAGGTATTACAGAAGATGCAATTTCTCAAATAATTTTAGAAAAGTCGAAGGCGAATAAATACTTGAAAGAAAAAAAAATAATTAAAACTATTTTCATAAAAGATAAAATTATTAATTATTTGACTGAAAATAAATGAAAAAAAATTTTACATTTATAATTATTTTTCTTTTTTTATCATCTTGTGGTTTTAAAGTAATTAATTTATCGGAATTAAATGATTATTATATTAGTGAGGTTAAGACGGAAGGTGAAGAGAAGATAAATTTTATTATTAAAAATAAACTATTGAATTCATTTGGCGATGAAAATAAAAAAAACATAGTAATAAAACTCAGCTCAAATAAAATAAAAACTATCAAAGAAAAAAATATAAATAATCAGATAACTAAATTTGAAATTAAAATTAGCACACAAGTGACAGTTCTTGAGGCAGAACAGAAAAAGTTGAATTTTACAATTTATAAAAACGGCGATTATCTTGTTGCAAGTAGACATACGAACACGTTAAGAAATGAAAAAAATCTAGTAAAATTATTAACAACTAATCTTACTAATGAAGTTCTAAACCAACTGACCATTAAATTGCATGATCTATAAAAGTTATATTATTGAAAAAGATATAAATAATCTTGATAACAAAATATTCCTTTTTTATGGTGAAAATCTTGGTTTAAAAAATGATTTAAAAAAAAAAATTAAAATTAATAACACTGGTAAAGAATTTGTAAATTTATCTCAGCAAGAAATATTAAAAGATAAAGATTATTTTATTGGAGAAATATCTAATCTTTCACTATTTAATGAATATAAATTTTTTTTAGTTGAAGATACAAATGATAAATTTTTAGACTTACTTAAAGAAATAGAAAATAAAAATGACAACAACAAATTTTTTTTATTCGCAGATATACTAGACAAGAAATCAAAATTAAGGAATTATTGCGAGAAGTCAAAAAATATCATTACGGTAGCATGTTATCAAGATAACGAGTTAACACTAAAAAATAAAATTTCAAAAGAACTAAAAGGATATTCTGGGCTTACACCTCTTAATATGAATATAATTTTAGAAAATTGTTCGTTAGATAGAAGTAAATTAGAGAATGAAATTAATAAAATTTTAACTTTTTTTGACAATAAAATTATTGAAACAGAAAAACTTGAAAAGTTATTAAATATAAAAATAAATGAAGACTTTAATCGTTTAAAAGACGAAGCTTTAAACGGAGATAAAATTAAAACCAATAAATTATTAAGTGAAACTCTCTTAGAACCTGATAAAAATATATTGTACTTAAATTTCATAAATCAAAGGCTTTTAAAGCTTGCAGAAGTGATGAAATCATCAACCAAAATAAGTGTTGAGGATGCAATGAGTAAATTGAAACCACCTATTTTTTGGAAAGATAAACCTTTTTTTTTAAAACAGTTAAAGAGTTGGAATTTAGCTAAAATCAATAAAATGTTAGATGAAACTTATAATTTAGAAGTTTTGATAAAAACTAATTCCTCAATTAATCATAGTATAATGATAAAAAATTTGATCTTAAGGATGTGTAATCTTGCTAATTCTTAGTAAGTAATTTAGATACTAATTCAAATTGATCTAAATTTTTGTATTCTATTACTACTTTTCCAGCATTATTTTTTTTATTAATTATATTAACTTTAAGACCGAGTATTTTTTCAATTCTATCTTGAGCTTTATAAATATTTGGATCATAATGATTATCTTTTGATCTAGATGGTTTTTTTGATTTAACCAAATACTCTACTTTTCTTGCACTGTAATTTTTTGCAACTATTTCTTCTGCTATAGAAGAAGCATTAGTTATTCCAATAAGAGGCCTAGCTTGACCTGAGGTAAGAGAACCCTCTTCAAGCATTGATATCACATCCTTTGGTAAAGTCAGTAATCTCAATGTATTGCTAACATGACTTCTGCTTTTTGACATTAATTTTGAAATACTTTCATGATCGTAATTAAATTCTTCCGATAATCTTTTATATCCTCTTGCTTCCTCTACTGGATTTAAATCGTCTCTTTGTATATTTTCTACTATAGCGACTTCTAGAGACTCAACATCGCTCAAATTTAAAATTGTAACTGGAATTTCATGAAGTCCTGCTCTTTGAGCAGCAATCCATCTTCTCTCACCGGCAATAATCTCGTACTTTCCATTTCTAGATTTGTTAGGACGAACAGCTATAGGCTGAATAATCCCATTTTTTTTGATAGAATTAGCTAATTCTTCAAGTTTTTCCTCACTAAAGTGTTGTCGTGGCTGATACGGATTTCTACTTAGGTCACTAATTGATACACTATTAAATTGTTTATTTTTTTGACTATTGTCTTTTGGTTGTTCATCACCGAAAAGTGCTGAAAGACCCCGACCTAATCCTTTTTTTTTTCCACTCATACAATACCTGCTATTTTATTTTTAAATTCTTCAGCTAATTTAAAATATGACTTACTACCAACACAAGTTTTATCATAAATAACGCAAGGTAGACCATGTGATGGGGCTTCAGATAATCTTACATTTCTTTGGATGACTGTTTTATAAACTTTTTCCTTAAAATAATTTCTTGCCTCTCTGTCAACTTCCGATGAAAGCTTATTTCTTTTATCAAACATTGTTAATAAAATTCCTCTTATAGAAAGTGTTGGATTAAGATTTTCTTTTATTCTATCAATAGTTTTAACGAGCTGTGTAATTCCCTCCAAAGCAAAAAACTCTGTTTGCAAAGGAACTAATAACTCATCTGATGCAACTAAAGACATGATTGTAAGCAAGCTTAATGAAGGAGGACAATCTATGAATATGTTGTCATACTTTTTAAGTAATCCTGATTTTTCTGATGATAGTATCTCTTTTAAAACAAATGCTCTTTTAGAGTCGTTTGCAGTTTCAACTTCTAAACCTGATAAATTTACATGTGATCCTATAATATCTAAATTTTGAATATTGGTTTTTTGAATTGCCTGCCCCAAGTTAATTTTTTTAATTAATAAATTGTAAATATTTTTATCTTCATCACTATTATTTTTACCAAATCCTGTTGTAGCGTTTCCTTGTGGATCTAAATCAATAACGAGATTATTCTGACCCAAAATGGACAGTGAAGCAGCTAAATTTATTACTGTAGTTGTTTTACCAACTCCACCCTTTTGATTAATTACCGAAATTGTTGTCGTCATTTTTTAAAATCGACTATAATTATTTTAGAATCCTTATTTGTTATGCTATTTTCAAGTTTATAATCGTATTTTTTCATTTTAAAAGCTTTTTTTAAATCTTTCTGTGCGTTTTTACCTTTTAAAACTATTAATTTATGGGGCTTTTTGGCTATTTCACGTGAAACTTGTATTATTGCTTCTAATTTCTTAAAAGCTCT
>TARA_B100001057_G_scaffold50385_1_pt1 | contig 11052 bp, 8 predicted proteins | sample TARA_B100001057 | Tara Oceans TARA_B100001057 (sample SAMEA2621839) | marine metagenome | biome: marine biome (ENVO:00000447); feature: surface water layer (ENVO:00002042); material: "saline water (ENVO:00002010), including plankton (ENVO:xxxxxxxx)" | depth 5 m | reverse complement strand
GGAGTTCAACTTTCAGGAGGTCAGCGTCAAAGAATTGGAATTGCAAGAGCCTTGTATCATAATGCAGAGGTACTTGTTTTTGATGAGGCAACAAGCTCGCTGGATGGTATTACTGAGAAAATGATTATGGAAGCTATCCATAATTTTAGCGGAAAAAAATCTATAATCTTGATAGCTCATCGTCTAAAAACTGTAAAAAAATGCGACAAAATATTTTTTATAAACAAAGGAAAAGTAGCAGATCAAGGTACATATCAGGAATTAATTGAAAGTAATAAACATTTTAAAGATATGGCAACTCATGCCTAATCAAAATTAAGGCTATGTTAGCGGTGGTTTTAGTTATAAATAATGATTAATAATTTGAAAAGCATTTTCGTTTCAGCAGGTTATTTCGTTAAACTTATTTTTATACCAAAAAAATACGATGTAGTCTTTGTTAGTTCAGTATTTTTCAATAGAGGAAAGGCAGGTAAAAATATATTACTCAAGCCTATGATCGAATGTTGTAATGATAACAACCTGAGTTTTACAATTATTGAAGACACAGATCTTAATGGTGAATATAAAGATTTCATAAGAAATAAGAAATCAATTCCCTTTGACTTTATTTCGCTTCTCCAAATTATATTTAGAAAAATTTATAACTTAATTTATAAAAACCCATCATCTATCAATGAAGAATATGAAAGGGACTTAAAAATTTCTAATATATTAGGGATGTTATTTTTTAAAAAATTTTATTCAAAAGTTTATATAACTCTTCTATGGAATAATGTTACGTTATGGAGAAGTATTAACCCGAGTTCATGCATAATTGATTACCAACATGGCATTATATTTGATGGTCATGCTGGGTATGTTAAAGATGGAAAGCCTCCAAAAGTAAAATTTGCAAATAAAATTACTACTTTGGTATATGGTTGTAAATTTAAGAGTTTATTAATTAATAATGATAATACCAAATTTTATTCTGAAAAAAACATTATCAATGTTGGTTTAAGAAAATACTTAGATACCAGTGTAAAGGTTCCGAAAACAAGTAAAAAAATATTATTCACTTTACAAATAACTGCTGATTTTGATGAAAAACAATTCAATGAACAGTATGTTCAAATAGTTAAAAAACTCATTGAAGATAATGCTCAATTTTTAACATTAAATAATTATGAAATTATATTTAGACATCATCCAAGATATTCTGTAAGTCAATGTCCTGAACTTAAGATTGAAAATGATTTTGTATCCTTTGATAATAAAACACCAATTTTAGATTTATTGAATGATGTCAGTGTTCATATCACATTTAATTCTACCTCATCGCTCGATGCTGCAATGAAAGGAATACCAACAATATTTATTGATATGCATGATCCACAATCTCCAAATGAAATATTCTTTAATCAGTATAAATATCCACTCAAGGATTTAGTTATAAAGGATTATGAAGATTTAAAAAAATTATTGACAGGGTTTCAAAACAAAGAAAAATATGACAGCTATTGCAAAAGTGTGCATGATTGGTCTGATGAGCTTTATCAAGATTTTGATGAAAGTAAATTTAAAAATTTTTTACTTGAGACAATCAACTTTAACGATAATGCTTAAAATGGGAGCTTATTAAAATTAGTAAAACAACTGTAATAATTATCACATATAACGATGCTGAGTATTTGAAAAGATCTATACCTTCCGTGATAAATCAAACTTTAAAACCCTTAGAGATTATAGTTATTGATGATGGTTCCGATAATAATGAAGCTGAACTAATAACTAATAATTTCATCTCTCAAACCAATATTCCAATAACTTTTAAAAGTAAAAAAAATGGAGGCCCATCAAGTGCAAGAAACTTAGGAATCTCATTAGCTATAGGAGAGTTTATTCTTTTTATTGATTCTGATGATGAGTTACTGTCAAACTCTTTAGAGTGGCGTGAAGAAATTTTGGATTCAATTGGAAAGGATTATGCTTCTATTTTTTGCAGTAGAGTTGAATGTATTGAAAAAAAATCAAATATTACATTAAATGTACCAGAGATTGACGGAAAGTTAGATGTTTGTTTAGTTGGCCGTAAAGATGGAATTCCTGGACAAATTACAAATTATCTATTTAGAAAAGATATACTTTTAGAAGTTGGCGGATACAATGAATCCCTTAAATATAATGAAGATTTTGATTTAATTCTACGTATAGCAAAATTTAAAATGTTTCGTGGTTTTAATAAAGTTGGGTTTATTCAACATATTCGCGAAAATTCTTGGAGTAAGTCTGATCAATATATTACTTTTAATGGAGTTGAAAAATTCCTTGATAATGCTTTTGATAAAAAATTGTTACCAATTAATGAAATTGATCAAAGAAGAAAAGATAACAGACTATCACTGATAAAAAAGCTTTTAGCTAAAAGATCTAGTTGGAGCGATGCAGTACCTTATATAAATGAGGCATTTGATATAATAAAACCAGTAAATTTTAAAGAATTCATATTATTCTTTTTAAGTAAGATTTTAAAAAGGCTTTAATATCCTTAGTAGTTAAACTTAATTATTAAGCGGGTCAAAAAGATGCAAGTTTTACATATCATCACAGGATTAAATAAAGGGGGTGCTGAAACACTTTTATGTAATTTATGTGAATGTGATAAGGAATTTAATCATACGATAATCTCCTTGTCTGATATCCCGGACCTTGAAGCATCATTCATAAAATTAAATATACCTGCTTTTTCTTTAAATTTCCCAGATGGCAAGTTAAAGATTTCAGGAGTATTTAAACTTTATAGGCTTATCAAAAAAATTAACCCAGATGTAGTGCAAACTTGGATGATTCATGCTGACTTAATTGGGGGTTTGACAGCAAGGTTCATTGGAATTAAAAATATTTTTTGGGGTGTCCATCACACCGTACTTATTTTTGGAAAGGTAAAATGGTCAACAATTTTAATTTTAAAAATTAATGCACTGCTATCACATTTTATTCCAAAAAAAATTATTTATTGCGCTGAAAAATCAAAATCTATTCAAGAATCTATTGGATTTAACAAGTCAAAAGGTGTTGTTATTCACAATGGATATGATATTAAAAAATTTTATAGAAATACTAACTTAGGTAATAATTTTCGCAATGAGCTTAAAATCTCAGACGATACTTTTTTGATAGGTCATGTTGGTAGTTATGATCCTCTTAAAGATCAAAATACTCTCATAGAGGCTTTTGATATTTTAAATAAACAAAATCTTAAATTTATTGCTGTACTTGTAGGGAAGAATCTTGATAATGATAATAATGATCTGTTAACTAAGATTGAGGAAAAAGAGTTGAGTAGACATATCCATTTACTCGGTATGAGAAATGATATTCCTGCTGTTATGAATGGTATAGATTTATTTATACTTTCATCAATATCAGAGGCTTTCCCAAACGTTCTTAATGAAGCAATGGCATGCGGAACACCTTGTATTACAACGGATGTTGGAGATGCTTCATTAATTGTAAAAAATACAGGATGGATAGTAATGCCTAAAAATCCTAAATTAATAGTTGATGCTGTTATCGATGCTGAAGATGAATTTAGGTCAAGAACTACTCTATGGCTTAAAAGAAAAGATGATTGCCATGAAAGAATTAAAGAAAATTTTAGTTTAAAAAAAATGACACAAAAATATAAAGAGCTGTGGAGAGTTAATTAGTAAATGTTTTTATATGATGTTGCAAATTTATTACCTATATTAATAGTTATATTTGTTTCTTATAGATTTGGATACATTCCGATGTGGCTGACTTTTTTCTTGGGAGTATTTGCTTTTACTCCATTCTTTTTAAATTATGTTCTTTTTGCGCCTGGTTATATGCCTGATCAATGGCAATATTACTATTTTGTTCAAAATATCCGATCTTTTGGTTTCAATGACTTAGCGGAAAGCATTCCTGTAGAAGTGTCTGGTTGGATGTTATCTTTTATACCTTTACCATACGTCGAAACGATTCAAAGTCTTGGGTTTTTTAATAGATTGATAGCTACACTTTTGACAATATGGTTGTATGCATCTAAAAATTTGCGAGGATGGCCGCTGTTATTTTTAATTTTTTATCCAAGTTTATTATTGTATAGCTCATTATCTCTTAGAGATACCTTGGTAATGCTGTTTATGGTCTTATCGGTAATTTTGTTTGTAGAGAATAAAAAATTATTGGCAATAGTAATTTCATTACCATTATTATTTATTAAGTTTCAAAACTTTTTCTTAATAATTGTTTTTTTTCTTGCTCATCTTTACTTTTCTCGTGACTCAATAATATATAGATATAGACATTTATTTTTGTTGATCGTAATAGCAGCAATTACTCCATTTTTGATGACGATCATAGAAATACTTGATTACAGCCGGTTTAATATGTTTATTGAAGATGGAGGTTCTAGGGATTCATATGTTCATATGAAGACCATAGGAGATTTTATTATTATTGCTCTTCAATCGGCTCCATACTTTTTAGTGAAACCACTACCGTGGGAGGCCGACAGTTTTTTACAATTTGTTCAGAGTTTTGAAAACATTTTTATATTTATTTTCTTGGCATATATGTTTTTTAGAACATCAAGGTTCGACAGACAAATTGCTTTAAAATGGCTTGTCTATTTGATAGCTGCATTAAGTATTTACGGATTAGTTGTTTTTAATTTTGGTACTGCAGTTCGATACAAATTCCCCTTTATTGTGATTGTAATAGTTGGCATGGCTTATGAATTATATTTGAAACATGGTAAATTAATTTTAAATAAAGGCACTAAAGCTTAAGATTTGGAGTCAAATTTGCAAGATTTAGAAGCGAAAATTCCAGTAATAAAAAATTACAAAAAGTCATTTATTTTTTCAAATTTATTTAAGGTAAATAATTAAAATGTGCGGTATTGCAGGATACATAGGTGAAATAAAAAATCCGTCTGATTGTTTGACTAAGATGGCACAAGCCATAAATCATCGAGGGCCTGATAGCAATGGTTTATGGATAGGTCAAGAAGGAATCGGTCTCGCACATACTAGATTATCAATACTTGATTTAAGCACTGCCGGCCATCAACCAATGCACTCTGTTTCAGGTAATTACGTGTTGATATTTAATGGTGAAATATATAATCATGAATATCTTCGATCAGAACTTGAATCAATTTCGAATAGAAATTGGCTTGGTCATTCTGATACAGAAACGCTTTTAGCTTCAATTGAAGAATGGGGAATAGAAGATACTCTTGCAAAAGTTAAAGGAATGTTTGCAATCGCATTATGGGACAAAAAATCTAAAAATCTATATCTTTCTTGTGACAGAATTGGAGAAAAGCCACTCTATTATGGGCGGGTTAATCAACAGTTTGTTTTTGCTTCTGAATTAAAATCTATCAAACAATTTCCAGCATTTAAAAACGAAATTGATAGAAATTCACTAGCTATGTTTTTAAGATTCAATTCAATTCCTGCTCCTTATTCAATATATGAGAACATATTTAAGCTTGAACCAGGGCAAATTATAAAAATTCATTCAAAATCAAAACAGGTTCAGAAAAATAGTTTTTGGTCAATTGAGGAAGCATATAAAAATGGCAATATGAATAAATTTACTGGCACTTCCAAGGAAGCAGTTGATAAACTTGAACATCTCTTATCAAGTGCTGTCTCTTCTCAAATGCAGTCTGATGTTCCGCTAGGTGCATTTTTGTCTGGAGGCATAGACTCAAGCACAATAGTTGCTCTAATGCAGTCTTTTTCAAATTCTAAAGTAAACACATTTACAATTGGTTTTAACTCAAAAGAGTATGATGAAGCAAAGCATGCAGCTAAGGTTGCTAAATATCTTGGTACTGATCATTATGATAAGTATGTAACTGATAGTGATGCACTTAATGTAATACCAAATTTACCAAACATATATGATGAACCTTTTGCAGATTCGTCGCAAATACCAACATTTCTTGTTTCAGAGTTTGCTAAGCAGAAAGTAACTGTTGCTCTTTCTGGTGATGCAGGTGATGAGCTATTTGGAGGATATAATCGTTACATATTTAGTGAAAAAACACTAAATACCATCTTTAAAACTCCTTCAATAATAAAGAAATTAATTTCAAAAAGTATATTTAGCATTTCAGAGGAAAAATGGAGTAGCTTATTAAGTAGTCCCTTGAATAATAGGTTTGCTAACATCGGAAATAAAATTTACAAAACAGCAGATATTTTGTCATCAAAAAGTGTTCGTGATTTGCATCTGAAACTAGTTTCTCAAATTTATAATCCATCTGAATGGCTTAAAAATGCAAGTGAATATAAATCAAAACTTAACGATGACATTGTTCGTTTTGAAGAATTAAATTCAATTGAGAGCATGATGGCTTATGATTTAATTTCTTATCTGCCAACTGATATTTTGACTAAAGTTGATAGAGCAGCAATGTCAGTGTCTCTTGAAACTAGAATTCCATTTTTAGACTTAGATGTAATTGAATTTTCAGCATCTTTGCCGGTTGAATTTAAGATTCGCAATGGAGTAAGTAAATGGGCTTTAAGAGAGGTTCTATATAGATACGTACCAAAAGATTTAATTGAGAGGCCTAAAATGGGATTTGGTGTGCCTTTGGCTGAATGGTTGCGAGGACCACTAAAAGATTGGGCTGAATCACTTTTAGATGAAAAACGATTGCAACAAGAGGGGTTTTTTAATGTAGAATTTGTGCGGGATAAATGGTTAGAACATTTGAGTGGCAATCGAAATTGGAGTTTTCAGTTGTGGAATGTTCTTATATTCCAAGCTTGGCTTGAGAATAATTAATTTATTAATGAGGAAAGATTATGCAACATAGCAGCACACCGATAGCGGTAGTTGGTTTAGGGTATGTTGGATTGCCTCTAGCTGTTGAGTTTGGTCGTAAACGCAATGTAGTTGGATTCGATATAAATGAATCTAGAATTAAAGAGTTAATAGAGGGAGTTGATAGGACTCTTGAAACTACTTATGAAGAATTAAAAGATGCAATTCATTTGAATTTTTCAAATAATCTTGAAGATTTAAAAGAATGTAAAATTTTTATCATTACTGTACCTACACCAATAAATAAAAACAAAGAACCTGATTTAACTCATCTTAAACAAGCCAGTGATGCAATTGGATCAATACTTAAAAAAGGAGATATTGTTATATATGAATCTACCGTGTATCCAGGAGCCACTGAAGAGGTTTGTGTTCCAATTCTTCAAAAAAAGTCTGGATTAATTTTCAATAAAGAATTTTACTGTGGATATTCTCCTGAAAGAATTAACCCTGGCGATAAAGAGCATCGCATAACAACAATTAAAAAAGTGACATCAGGATCGACTCCAGAAATTGCAAAAAGAGTTAATGAGCTTTATCAGGAGATAATTACTGAAGGTACATTTATGGCGAGCAGCATCAAAGTAGCTGAAGCGGCTAAAGTAATTGAGAATACTCAAAGAGACGTCAATATTGCACTTATTAATGAGTTATCTTTAATTTTTAATAAATTAGATATTGATACAAAATCTGTCCTTGAAGCGGCAGGAACCAAATGGAATTTTTTACCTTTTAATCCAGGTCTTGTTGGAGGTCATTGTATCGGTGTTGATCCTTATTATCTTACCCATAAAGCATTGGAAGTAGGTTATAAACCTGAGATGATTTTAGCTGGAAGAAAAATTAACGATAACATGAGTATTTTTATTGCAGACCAAGTATCTAAATTAATGTTGAAAAAAGCTATAAGTATTGAGGGTTCAAATATTCTAATAATGGGACTATCTTTTAAAGAAAATTGTCCAGATATACGAAATACTAAAGTTGTTGATTTGGTTAATGAATTTAAAAGTTTTAGATGCAGTATAGATGTTTATGATCCTTGGGTTGATAAAGATGAAGCTTTAAATGAATACAATATGAAGTTAATTGAGTATCCAGAAAAAGATAAATACGATGCAATAGTATTAGCAGTTGCTCATGATCAATTCCAAGATTTTTCGTATAAAGAATTAATGGCCTTTGGCAAAGATAAACATGTAATTTATGATATTAAATATCTTTTAAATATTGATGAGGTCGATGGAAGATTGTAAATGACAAAATACGAACAAGTACAAAAATACTTAAAAGATAATCAGAGAACCTGGTTAGTAACTGGAGTTGCCGGTTTTATTGGCTCAAACTTACTTGAAAAATTACTTACACTAGATCAAAAAGTAGTAGGTTTGGACAGTTTCGAAACAGGCTATAAGCATAATATTGATGAGGCAATTCAAGATGCAAGTGATATTGTTGGTAAAAATATAAATGAAAACTTTAACTTTATTGAGGGAGATATAAAGTCAATATCTGATTGCAAGCGAGGTTGTGATGGAGTTGATTATGTTTTACATCAGGCCGCAATTGGCTCTGTTCCTAGATCTATAGATGATCCTATAGGTACTAATGAAGCAAATATAAATGGATTTATTAATATGCTTGTGGCTAGCAGAGATGCAAATGTTAGAAGATTTGTTTACGCAGCCTCAAGTTCCTCATATGGTGACAATGCCGATCTTCCAAAAGTTGAAGATAATATTGGAAATCCTTTAAGTCCTTATGCAGTTACAAAGCTTGTTAATGAGCTTTATGCAAATGTTTTTGCAAGAAATTATGAATTTAAATCTATTGGTTTAAGATATTTTAATATTTTTGGCAAAAGACAGGATCCTAATGGCGCATACGCAGCTGTTATACCAAAATGGGTGGCATCAATTTTGCACAAAGAAGATGTATATATTAATGGTGATGGGGAGACTAGCAGAGATTTTTGTTACGTTGATAATGCTGTTCAGGCTAATCTCTTAGCAGCCATGACAGATAATGATGATGCAATTGATCAAGTTTATAACGTTGCTTTGAACGATAGAACAAGTCTTAATGAATTATATAAAATTATTGAGGACAACCTTGTAAAAAGAGTTCCAAATCTTGAAAAGAAAGAACCAATTCACAGGGACTTCAGACCTGGAGATGTAAGACACTCACAAGCAAGTATAGATAAAGCAAAAGAACTTTTGGAATACGAACCACAATTTAGAATTGCCGAAGGACTTAATGAAGCAATAGGTTGGTACATTAATTCATTAAAATAAATATGACAGTTATAATGATCTTTCTGAATTAAATTTATTTAATATGAATTCCAATTTTGAAAATTTAAATGAATAATCAAGATAAAAATACTGTTGAAGGTTTTGGTGACGAATGGTCAAGATTTGATCAATCTAATTTGCCTGATGCTGAGCAGAATCAATTATTTAAAGAATATTTTTCAGTGTTTCCGTGGAGTGATATTTCTGAAGAATCTGTAGGCTTTGATTTAGGTTGTGGCACTGGAAGATGGGCGAAATCAGTTGCCCCAAAAGTAAAAAAACTTATTTGCATTGATCCCAGTAATGCTATAGATATCTCGAAAAAAAACTTATCAAGCTTTGATAATTGTGAATTTTACAGCGCGACAGTAGACGAAATTCCAATGAAAGATAACACTATGGACTTTGGTTATTCTCTAGGAGTTCTTCATCATGTGCCAGATACAGCTCTCGGAATTAAACAATGTGTTGATAAGTTAAAACATGGAGCTCCATTTTTGCTTTACTTGTATTATCGTTTTGATAATCGTCCATTATGGTTCAGATTTATTTGGCATTTGACGGATTTATTAAGAAGAGTTATTTCAAAAATGCCTTATGGATTAAGATATTTCTCAAGTCAAATCATTGCTTTTTTTGTTTATTTTCCTCTAGCTAGAATGGCACTTTTAATAGAGAAATTAAATATTGATGTTAGTAATTTCCCATTAAGTTCATACAAAAATCTCAGTTTTTACACTATGAGAACAGATGCGCTAGATCGATTTGGTACAAGACTGGAACAGCGCTTTACAAGAGATGAAATAAAACAAATGATGCACAATGCCGGTCTTGAAAACATTAGATTCTCAGACTCAAAACCATTCTGGGTTGCTGTAGGCTTTAAGAGCGATAAAGATTCTAATGTTTAAAATGATTTTTTATCTTTTACCAAGTATTGTTAATTAAAGATGAAAATATTAATTCTTGGTACTGTTCCTAATGACTTATTAAATTTTAGATCTGAGCTTATAAAAGATATTCTAAAAAAAGGAAATGAAGTTGTTGCTTCATCTTCAAAATTAGATCCTGATTCAGCAAGTCGTGTGAAAAAACTTGGCATAAATTATGAATCTATATTTCTTAATAGACATGGCTTAAGTTTAAAGGGAGATATCAAAACGTTAGCAGATTTATTAAAATTACTTAAAAAGCAAAATCCTAATCTAGTTTTAGCTCATGGCATAAAATTAGTCATATGGGGTGGAATTTCAGCAAGAATAAGGAAAATACCTTTTTTTGCTTTAATCACAGGCCTTGGCTTTGCATTTCAAGGAACGACATTTAGAAGAAAGCTTTTAACAAGATTGGTTTCTTTTTTATATAGAGTTGCTTTAAAAAATTCAAAAGCTGTCATTTTTCAAAATGAAGATAACAGAAAAATTTTTATTGATAAAAATATCGTTACTGCCTCAAAAACACATATTGTTAATGGTTCCGGTGTAGATATTAATAAATATACTTTCACACAAATATCAGAATCAAACTTGAGTTTTTTATTAGTTTCTCGTTTGCTTGGTGAGAAAGGTTTAAGAGAATATGCTGAAGCTGCAAAGATTGTTAAAGAAAAATTTCCAGACGTTGAATTTAAAATTGTAGGTACTCAAGATAATTCTCTGGATGCAATTCCAATCGAAGAAGTGATGAGCTGGTCAAAATATGTTGACTATGAGGGACCAACCAATGATGTAAGACCTTATATCAAAAAATGTCATGTATATGTTTTGCCATCTTATCATGAGGGATTGCCGCGAAGTACGCTTGAAGCGATGTCAATGGGGCGTCCTATTCTTACAACAAATGCCTCAGGATGCAAAGAAACAGTTGATGAGAATATAAATGGATTTTTGGTACCAAT
>TARA_B100001057_G_scaffold14089_1_pt1 | contig 11059 bp, 7 predicted proteins | sample TARA_B100001057 | Tara Oceans TARA_B100001057 (sample SAMEA2621839) | marine metagenome | biome: marine biome (ENVO:00000447); feature: surface water layer (ENVO:00002042); material: "saline water (ENVO:00002010), including plankton (ENVO:xxxxxxxx)" | depth 5 m | reverse complement strand
ATCTATGTTTTTTTATTTATTTTTTTAGGCACTTTTAATAATAAAAACTTAAATAAAATTGAATACTTTCAATTAAAAGAAATTAAAGTGAATGGTTTGCAAGATGATGAGAACTATCAATTAATAAAACAATTAGAATTTCTAAAATTTACAAATTTATATTTTTTAGATAAATTTGAAATTGAAAGCATTTTGAATTCTAATAATTTAATAAAAGATTATTCAATTTTTAAGCAATATCCTTCGTTAATAAAAATCAATATAAATCGTGCTGATTTTTTAGCAAAAGTTCAAAAAAATGGAAAAACTTTTTATCTTGGTTCAAATGGTAGATTAATAGATAAAAAAAATGAAATAAAAGGGTTGCCCTTCATATTTGGGGAATTCAAAAACAAAGATTTTTTTAATCTAATAAAAGTAATTAATGATACTAAATTTAATTATAGTGAAATTAAAAATTTATTTTTTTTTATTTCTGGAAGATGGGACATAGAAACTTATTCTGGGGTTACAATTAAATTACCTAGAGATAGGTTAAAGGAGTCTTTTGATATTTCTCTTAAAATATTAAATCAAAAAGATTTAAATCAGATTACAGTTATTGATGTTAGACAAAAAAATCAGGTAATTATTAATGAATAGTAATATAGATTTTGAGGTATACCTATTTTTAAGTACAAAAGAAATAGTTATTTCAGTAAATGAAAGGATAAGTTTTAAAACAATTTATCAAAATGAAACATTAATTGATTTAAATTCAGAGGAATTTAATTACAAAAAAATTAATGAGTTTTTAGAAGAGAATATTTTTGTTATTGAAAAAACTTTAAAAAAATTTATCCAAAAAATAGATTTAATTATCGACTCAAAAGCTTTTTTTTCTGTTCTAGTTTCAGTAAAAAATAAAAATTACAATGAGCTGATATCAAGAAAAAAATTAGATTACCTTTTAAACGAGGCCAAAAGTCAATGCCAAGAAACGGTTAAAGGTTATAAAATTAATCACATGATAATAGATAATTATTTAATAAATGATAAAAATAATCAATTTTTAAAAATAGGTGAAAAATACAAATCTTTTTCTATAGATTTAAGATTTATTTGTTTATCTGAGAAAATAATTAAAGATTTTGAGCAAATACTAAGTAAATATCAAATTTCTCTAAATCAAGTTGTAAACGCTGAATATATAAAAGAATTCTTTAAAAATGATACAATCAACATTTTTAATATGGCAAATAAAATTATTAATGGTTGTAATGAGAATGAGGTTAAAATTGTTAGTAAAAGACATATAAAAAGAGGTTTTTTTGAGCGTTTTTTTGATTTATTTGGTTAATTGTATTTAACCGTAACATTAGTTGTTTTTAATTATCCCTAAGTAACCACTAAAAACAATCATGTCTCTATTGAATCAAAAAACAATTAGATATCCGATCAAATTTAATGGAATTGGACTTCATAGTGGTGAAGCTGTTAATTGTTGCATAAAACCTGCAGAGCCAAATTCAGGAATTGTTTTTAAAAGAATTGATTTAAAAGATAATAATTTGATTTATCCAAATTTTGCAAACGTTAGTAATACCTCTTTGAACACAACGATATCAAATGAATTTGGAGCAAAAGTATCCACGATAGAACACTTAATGGGAGCTTTATTTGGCTTAGGGATTGATAATGTGTTAATCGAAATTAATAATGAAGAAATACCAATCTTAGATGGTTCTGCGAAAGATTTCATAAAAAAAATTGTTAGTTCGGGACTAAAGTCAAGTGAGGCACCAATAAAAATTATTAAGATAAATAAAAAAGTTTTATTTAATGATGGTGAAAGATTCATTTCCATTGAACCTTCAAAATTAAGTTTAGATATTGATTTTGAATTAAAATATCAAAATCCAATAATTGGGAGTCAGAAAAATAAAATAAATATTTATGAAGATGATTTGAGTGATATCTTTAACTCAAGAACATTCTGCCTTTTTGAAGATATTGAAAACATAAAGAGAAGTGGTTTGGCAAAGGGTGGTAGTTTAGATAATGCAGTTGTTGTCAAAGATAAAGAAATATTAAATAAAACAGGATTACGAAACCCAAAAGAATTTGTTAATCATAAAATACTTGATTGCTTAGGAGATTTATATACATCTGGTTATAGAATAATTGCAAGTGTAATTTGTTCACAAGGAGGTCATTATTTAACTAATCAATTACTAAAAAAAGTATTTGAAAATAAAGACAATTTCTCAATTATTGAAATTCAAGAAAGAAGCTTACCTCATACATTGATCAATAGAAGATTATTAAAGTCTATTGCTTAAATAATTTGATCTTTATAATTGTTATTTAAAACTATATAAAACTTTTATGTTTAAATTAAAGTTTATATTTTTATTCTTAGTAGTAATTATTTTGAGTTCTTGTGCCAAAAATATAGATCAGAGTTCTGTGATAAAAGAAAAAAGTTTAGAGTTACAGGTTCTAGAAACCCATCAAGAAGGAATGGAAGCTTTTGAGAGTGGTGATGTTATATATGCTGCGAAAAAATTCAATGAAGCTGAAACACTATTCCCACAATCAGATTGGGCACCTAAATATGCTTTAATGGCCGCATACTCCTACTATGTTCAAGACTATTATTTAGATAGTATTGCAGAATTAGAACGTTTTCTAAAAGTTTATCCTTTTTATAAGGATATAGATTATGTTCATTACTTATTAGGAGTCTGCTATTTTGAACAAATAGTTGATGAAAAAAAAGATTTAGAGTCAATTATAAAATCAAAAGAAAAATTTGAATTCGTTGTAAAAAATTATCCTAATACAGAATATTCTATAGACTCTGATTTTAAGATTGATTTAATTAATGATATTTTAGCTTCAAAGGAAATGTACATTGGTAGATATTATTTTGATAAAAAAAAATGGATATCTGCAATCAATAGGTTTAGATCAGTAATTGATGATTATGATACGACAATATATACTGAGGAAGCTCTTCACCGATTAGTCGAAGTGCATTATACAATTGGCCTTTTAGAAGAAGCAGAAAGATATGCCCAAATTCTTGGATACAATTATAAGTCTTCAAAATGGTATGAAAATTCATATAGTTTGTTTGACAAAACTTACAAAGTAAAAAAGGAAAGTAGATTTAAAAAAAGTAAAAAAAAAACAAAAAAAATTACGGATAAATTTAAATCTCTATTCGAATGAGATGAATAAAAAAAAAATTGACATAGACTATTTAAAAAAAATTAAGAAATTTACTAAATTTAATAAGTATTATTATGTTCACAGCAAACCTCTTGTAGAGGATGCAGAATATGATCATCTAAAGAAAGAAATTTTATCCTTAGAAAAAAAATATAAATTTCTTAATAATAAGTATTCTCCTTCTCAATCAGTAGGATTTACACCATCTAAAAATTTCAAAAAAGTTTTACACAAAGTTCCGATGCTTTCTTTATCAAACGCATTTGACGAAGAAGATTTATTAAACTTCCAAAAAAGAATTGTTAATTACTTAAATAAAAAAGAAGGTACAGAAATTGAGTACAGTGCTGAGCCAAAAATTGATGGGATTTCAGCTTCCTTAATTTACGAAAATTGTAAATTTATTACTGGACTTTCGAGGGGGGATGGAAAAGAGGGTGAAGATATTACTAAAAATTTAAAGACTATAGTTGATATACCTCATTTTATTAAAGCTAAAGATTTTCCAGAACAAATTGATATTAGAGGTGAGATCTTTATTCAAAACAGTGACTTTAAAAAATTATCAAATAAATTTGCAAATCCAAGAAATGCAGCATCAGGATCATTAAGACAAAAAAATTCTGATGAAACAAAAAAAATACCATTAAAATTTATTGCTTATACTTTTGGTCATGAAAAGAATATGAATATCTCTAATCAATCTCAATATTTAAAAAAGTTGAGTGAATGGGGTTTTAAAACAAATCCTTTGAATAAAATTTTATTTGGTGTGAAAAATTTAATCAAAAATTATAATTATATAGAAAAAAAAAGAGATTTATTAGATTTTGATATTGATGGCATCGTTTATAAAGTAAATGACTTTAATCTACAAAAAAGATTAGGCAATGTAGCTAATGCTCCTAGGTGGGCAATAGCACATAAATTTTCTGCAAATAGTGGTATTTCAAAAATTGAAAATATAGAAATCCAAATAGGAAGGACAGGGGCCTTAACACCAGTCGCAAAGATAAAACCAATAAATATTGGGGGAGTAACTGTTTCAAATGCTACTTTACATAATGAGGAAGAGATTATTAGAAAAGATATAAGAGTCGGTGATATTGTTGTAATTGAAAGAGCAGGTGATGTTATTCCTCATGTGATTTCTGTAGACTTAAAACTTAGAGCTAAAGAAGCAAAAAAATTTATTTTTCCTTTAAAATGTCCTTCATGTGGATCTGTTACTGAGAAGGAATATAATTTAATTACGAAAAAAAAGGATGTTGTTAGAAGATGTACAAGTGAAGGCTATGAGTGTGAAAGAATTGCCATTGAAAAGATTAAACATTTTGTATCAAAAGAGGCTTTCAATATTGAAGGATTTGGAAAGAAAATTGTTGAAAATTTTTGGAATTTAAAATTAATAAGATTACCTCAAGATATATTCCAGCTTGACTATAACAAGATACAAAACTTAGATGGCTGGGGCAGACAATCGGTGGCTAATCTAAAATATTCGATAGATATAAAAAAAAATATTTCTTTTGAAAAATTTGTTTATTCATTAGGTATAAGACATATTGGATTAGAGAATGCTAAATTAATATCAAAAAATTTAAAAAAAATAGAAAACTTTTTGATATTACCCAAAGAAGATAATTTTGATGATTTATTAAATATTGATGGTATAGGAGACACTCAAATTAACTCAATTAAAAATTTTTTTAATAATAAAACAAATATAAAGGTTTTAAATGATCTTAAGAAAATTTTGACTATTAAAGATACTCTTGCATCTCAAAAAAATGGTCGACTAAATAACAAGACATTTTTAATTACTGGTAAACTTCAAGGAATTAGTAGGGCTGAGGTAAAATCTTTAATTGAGCAAAATTCGGGATCAATTATTAGCAGTGTATCAAAAAAACTTGATTTTTTAGTATCTGGAGAAAAACCAACAAGAAGAAAAATTGATATTGCTAAAGATTTAGAGATTAAAATTATAAATCAAAATGAATTATTAAAAATGCTAAATAAGTCTAGCTAACCATTTTTTTTCTTTATGATTTAGAAACTCTGATAATTTTGAGTAAACTTTTAAATGGTATTTGAATAAATAATCTTTTTCTTCCTTATTCAATTGTTCTTTATCTATTAAATCCTTATCTATTGGTGCTAATGTTAAGTTTTCAAAAAATAATTTTTTTTTTATTTTTTTTGTATAGATTAAATTTTCAATCCTAATACCAAAAGATCCTTTTTTATAATAACCTGGCTCATTACTTATAATCATTCCTTGTCGCATTCTGACATTATTATATTTTGATATTGCCTGGGGTCCTTCATGAACATTCGAAAAAAATCCTACCCCATGTCCAGTGCCGTGTTCATAATTTAAACCAATACTCCCCAAGGGTTTTCTGGCTAAAATATCAATTAATTTACCATTATGGTTTTTTTTAAGATTTGTAGTTGCAACAGCAATATGACCTTTTAAGACTTTGGTAAAAATATTTTTTATATTTTTAGTTGGACTTGAAAAACAAATTGTTCTTGTCACATCTGTAGTTCCATATTTATATTGACCACCAGAATCGCACAAAAATATATCTCTTTTTTTAATTTTTTTAGAATTTTTTTTAGTAGCTCGGTAATGTACTATAGCTCCATTTTGTCCAGTTCCAGCAATTGTATTAAAACTTGGAAACAAGTATTTATTATTAAGTTTTCTGAAACTCTCGAGTTTATTTTGTGCATCAAACTCAGTAATTTCCTTTTTATTTACCTCTTTTATCCAATATAAAAATTTAGTTAAAGCAGCTCCATCTAATATATGACAATCAATCATATTTTTTATTTCTTTATTAGTTTTGATAGATTTAAAAAAATAAATTGGGTCTTCTTTTTTTTTTATAATAAAATGTTCTTTAAACAAATTTTCAAAATAAATAGAGCAGGTATTTTCATCAATTAAAATTCCCCCCTTTTTCTGATTAGCTATAAATAATTCTAAATTTTTTTGTTCAATAATCTGTTCTTTTTTAATTTTTTTTTCTTTAATAAGTTTTAAGGTTTTTTTTTTATCTGTGAAAAGAAATATTTTTTTATTATCATTAATTAATAAACGACAATTAGGTATTGGACTGTATGGATTATCAAATCCTCTTATATTCAGTAGCCAAGCAACATTTTCAGGAGCACTTACAAACAAATAGTTCAATTTCTCTTTTTTTAGAAAATTTGAGACTTTATTGATTTTTTTAAAATGACTTTCTCCAATAATATCTTTGTTTAGTGAAAAAAAAGCTCTTTTTTTTATATTTAATTTTTTATGTATTTTGTCAACTAAATTTTGCTCAATTTTTTTTATCTTATTATTCTTTAAAAAAAATCTTTTAATTTGCATTGAAGTAAAAATCTTTGGATCAATGCCAAGTGTAAGGTTTTTAAACAACTTACAGTTTATTATTTCTTGATATTTTCGTATTGCAAAATATTTTCGACACTCTAAATGCGCTTGAATTGTATATCTACCATCTACAAATAAATAATTTTTTTTTTTAAGAATGATCGCAAATCCTGCCGAACCACTAAAATTAGAAATAATTTTTAATCTATCTGGATTTGAGTGCTCTGAAAAAAACTCATCATTTTTAGGTATTATGTATCCATCAATATTAAAGATTTTAAAAGATTTTCTTAGATTATTTATTCGTCTTTTAATCATTTAAGTTTTTTTTGGTATCTTATCCATCCAGGACTTCTTACACTTTCTTCAAAATCAACATCCTGATTAAAATCAAAGTCTTCGACCTCATTGTTATTTTCATCAAAAAAGGAATTTTTTTCCAAATATTTTTCGGGAAGCTCATCTATGAATCTTGAAGCCATACTATCAATCCAATCTCCTTGATAAAATCTATTCATTGAAAAAGATATTATAGCATTTTTTTTTGCTCTAGTTATTCCAACATAAGCAAGCCTTCTTTCTTCTTCAAGACCATTTTGACCTTTTTCTTCGATAGATTTTTGATGAGGGAAAAGTCCCTCTTCCCAGCCAGGTAAAAAAACAACATCAAACTCTAAACCTTTAGCTGCATGCATAGTCATCATATTAACTTTTTCCCCTTCCCAATCTTGATCAATAGACGTTGCTAATGATACATGCTCGAGAAAGCTCTCTAAATTATCAAATTCCTTCATAGCACTTAGAAGTTCTTTAATATTTTCTAATTTATTTTCGTTTTCTAACTCTTTTTTATTTTTAAGCATAGCTGAATAGCCTGACTCATCCAAAATTATCTGAAGTAATTTTACATGATTTATCTTTTTTATATTAAGATCATTTCTCCACTTATTCATTAAATCTAAAAATAATATAAGGCCAATTTTTGCTTTAGGTTTAATCAAACTTTTCTCAATCATTTTTTTTGACGATATTTCTAAACAAAATGAGTTTGTTTTTGAAAATTCATGAATTGATTTTAAAGTAGTATCCCCAATAGACCTTTTTGGATTATTTACGATTCTTTCAAATGCTAAATCATCTTTTTCTTGATAAATTAGTCTGAGATAAGCAATACAGTCTTTTATTTCTGCTCTTTCATAAAACTTTGTTCCACCTAATATTCTATAAGGCATGCCAATCTTTAAAAATCTTTCTTCAAATTCTCTTGTTTGGAATATTGCTCTAACTAGTATAGCAATATTATTTAATTTATATTTTTTTTTAATTTTTTCTATTTCATCAGAAATACCCGTTGCTTCGTCCTTACCATTTTTAAAACAATTCAATTTTATAAGATCTCCATCCTCCATACTTGAAGTTAGTGTTTTTCCGACTCTATTTTGGTTGTTTGCAATTAAATTTGAAGCAACTGACAGAATATTTTGTGTTGATCGATAGTTCTCCTCTAATCTTATAACTTTAGTATTTTGATAAACTTGATCAAACTCCAAAAAGTTTTTTATTTCTGCTCCACGCCAACTGTAAATAGATTGATCATCATCACCAACACAACATATATTTTTATTTCTTTCAGAAAGTAAATTTAACCATTTACTCTGAATAAAATTTGTATCTTGATATTCATCGACTAAAATATATTTAAAATTTTTAGAATATATCTCTCTTATATCTAAATTCTTTTCTAAGATTTTTACTACGTGTAAGATTAAGTCACCAAAATCACAAGAATTAAGTTCAGTCAATTTTTGTTGATAAATTTTATATATTGGTAAAATAGTTTTTTCATAAATATCCCTCTGATTTATAATGACTTCATTTGGATAAAAACCCTTATTCTTCCATCTATCAATAATTGCCAAAATGTATCGAGGAGCCAATTGTTTAACATCGATGTTCTCAGCCTTGCAAATATTTTTAACAAGTCTTATTTGATCATCAGTATCAATTATTGTAAAATTTGAATCAAGATTTACTGCTGGGGCATGCTTTCTTAATAATTTAGCACAAATAGAATGGAAAGTTCCTAACCAAGATAGTCCTATAGCTTGGGATCCAAGAATATGTCCAACTCTATTTTGCATTTCTTTTGCTGCTTTATTTGTAAATGTCACAGCAAGGATTTGATTAGGGAATGCTTTTTTTTCTTTAATTATGTTTGCAATTCTTGATGTTAAAACCTTGGTTTTACCAGATCCTGCTCCAGCAACTATAAGCAATGGTCCATCAAGGTGCATTACAGCCTCTTTTTGAGCTTTGTTAAGATTTTTTAAATATTCAGAGTTTACCATTTTAAATATTTAATTATAAGTTGTCCTAAATTATTATGAGCAAGCATAATTTATTAATTAAAAAAATTAAGAAACAAATTGTTTCTATAAATAGTTTATTAGAGTCCTATTTCAATAAATTAAACTTATTAAAATCCAACCTTAAAAAGGGTGAAATTATTCGAAATAATAAAGTTTTAATTGGAATTTTACTAGTTGTCACTTTGACATTGAGCTATTTTACAATACCTTCCTTATACGACAAAAATAAAATAAAGATACAAATAGAGAATCAAGTCTTTAAAAAATATGGTATCAACGCAAGGATAAACGATGGTATCAAATATGGACTGTTTCCTCAACCACATTTCTTTTCAAAGAATTTATCAATTTTTAGAGATAAAAAGGAAATAGGAATTTCAGATGATTTTAAGATTTTCATTGATATAAGTAATTTTTTTTCGATTAATAAAATTAACATCGAAGACATAATTTTTAAAAAAGTTTTATTCAATTTTAAATTTGATGACTTTAAATTTTTCGAAAAGTTATTAAAAATACCACCAAATGAAAATGAGATTTTTATAAAGGAGGCTACTATATTTCTTAAGAGTGATAATGATGAAACTTTATTAATTAACAAAATATCTAATAGTAAATTTTTTTATGACTCTTTTAATTTACAAAATATTTTTGAATCCAAAAACGAAATATTTAATATTCCTTATAAGCTTATTATAAAAAATGATGAATTTAATAAAAATTTATATACAAAAATAAATTTTAAAAAAATTAGATTAGAAATTGAAAATGATATAAGTTATCAGGATAATGATGTTAAAAAAGGCTTACTGAATATTTTATTTATAAATAATAACATCTCACTTAATTATAACTTTGATAAAAACTCCTTAGATTTCACTTCAAAAGATAGTAATTTTTTTAATGGCATTGTCTATTTTAAACCTTTTTATTTGAAAGCAGATTTTAATTATGATGGATTAAGTATTAAAAATTTATTTAAAAATGATTCTATATTAGTCGATATAATAAGATCCGAACTCTTTAATAATGAAAACCTAAATATAAGTATAAATCTTAATGTAAAGGATATAACAAATATAGATGAATTAAATTCCTTATTTTTAAATTTAATTTTAGATCAAGGTAATATAAATATACTAAATTCAAAAATAATGTGGAAAGATGATCTTGAAATATTAATGAATGAAGGATTAGTCAGTTATAACAATAATGAAATTTTCTTAACAGGCAAATTAATTATTAATGCTATAGATATAGATGATTTTTATAAATCTTTTCAAATAAAAAAAAACAATAGAAAGAAGTTTAACAGGATTGAGTTTGATTTTGTTTATAATATCAATAAAAGTCAACTTGAATTTGATAACGTGCTTATAGACAACAAGTCTAATGAGAAGCTTGAAAAATTTGTTGAAAGTCAAAATTCAAACGAAAAAATGTTGTCTAATAAGATATTATTTAAAAATTTTATTAATGAATTTTTTATGATTTATTCTGGGTAGATCATTTTTTTTGGATCAACAATTTTATCATAATCTTTTTCTTCAATTAATCCAGAATTTAAAGCTTCCTCTTTGAGTGTTGTGTTATTCTTAAGGGCCATTTTTGCTATCTTTGCTGAACTATCATAACCTATATGAGGTGCTAAAGCAGTAACCAACATTAACGAATTGTCTAAAAATTTCTTAATTTTAGTTTTGTCGGCTTTTATACCTTTTACGCAATAAAGAGAAAAATTTTTGGTGCTATCTGCAAGTAAGTCAATTGATTGTAATATATTATGAGCAATCAATGGCTTGAAAACATTTAATTCAAAATGACCGTGTGAACCTGCCATTGTTATTCCATTATGGTTTCCAATAACTTTAACACAAACCATTGTTACAGCTTCTGATTGGGTTGGATTTACTTTTCCTGGCATAATTGAAGATCCAGGTTCATTAGCAGGTAAAATAATTTCACTATATCCTGCTCGTGGCCCGGATCCAAGAAATCGAATGTCATTAGCTATTTTCATTAAACAAACAGCAGTTGTATTTAGAGTCCCTGAAAAATTTACAATTTCATCATGAGCAGC
>TARA_B100001057_G_scaffold239971_1_pt1 | contig 11061 bp, 7 predicted proteins | sample TARA_B100001057 | Tara Oceans TARA_B100001057 (sample SAMEA2621839) | marine metagenome | biome: marine biome (ENVO:00000447); feature: surface water layer (ENVO:00002042); material: "saline water (ENVO:00002010), including plankton (ENVO:xxxxxxxx)" | depth 5 m | reverse complement strand
CATGTATTTTCCCCAGGATAAACGAATTGGTAAGCGAGGCGTGAACTTCACGCCGCGCACGGTCGAAACTTTTGAACCAAAAGTGCGTACGTATTAGCCAATTTTTGTAAAAAGAAACTGAATCGCTATTTGAATTGATAAGAGAGTTGTTGAAACCGTGTTAGTTAGCATCTACCGATATAACCCTGAAGTTGATACTAAGCCCAGCATGCAAGAGTATGAAGTGGGTCTACCAGAAGGCAGGGATCTAATGGTTCTTGATGTGCTCGCGTTAATCAAGGAACAAGATGCCTCCGTAGCATACCGCCGTTCTTGCCGAGAGGGCGTTTGTGGTTCAGACGGAATGAATATCAATGGAACCAACGGGTTGGCGTGCATCACGCCGCTGTCAGCAGTTAGCGGCCCCGCGAACAAACTGGTACTTCGCCCATTGCCCGGTCTTCCTGTGATTCGAGATCTGGTGGTTGATATGGCCATTTTTTATCAGCAGTTTGAAAAGGTTCAACCCTACCTGATCAACGGTGCCCCTGCGCCTGCTACAGAGCGGTTACAATCTCCGGAAGACAGAGCAAAGCTAGATGGTTTATATGAATGTATTTTATGTGCATGTTGCAGCACAAGCTGCCCTTCGTTTTGGTGGAATCCAGATAAGTTTATCGGGCCTGCTGGGCTTCTACAGGCATATCGTTTCCTAGCAGACAGTCGAGATACGGCGAAGGAAGAACGACTCTCGGATTTGGGTGACCCATTTAGCGTGTTTCGTTGCAGGGGAATTATGAACTGTGTGACAGTTTGCCCAAAAGGGCTAAATCCCACACGGGCTATTGGGCATATCAGGAGCATGCTGCTTTCTCAGGGTACCTGAGTACACGGATGGCGTAACTAATGCTTTGCGCATCAGCTAGCGCCGGTTATTGCTTGTTTTAGGACAACAGTGATGCACGAGAACATCATGGAATTAATGTGGAGCACGGGCCATTTGTCTGGCTCCAATGCAGAGTATGTCGAAGAACTATACGAAGAATACTTGTTGGACCCAAATGCTGTGCCTGAGCAATGGCGTTCGTTTTTTGATTCGCTTTCCTCAGCCGTGGCCACAAATACTATACCTGATGTTTCTCATGCCAATATCCGACGAGATTTTATATCGCTCAGCAAAGTCAGCCGCTATGCGCCAGTTCTTAGTAATGAGGCAGTTGTTAATTCTGACCATGAAAGTAAACAGGTCCATGTTCTTCAGCTCATAAGTTCCTATCGAGTCAGAGGGCACCAAAAGGCAAAATTAGATCCACTTGGCATCATGCATCGCGAAAGGGTGCCTGACCTAGAGTTGGAATTTCACGACCTTTCGCCCATTGATTTCTCTACTGTCTTTCAAACAGGGTCGCTCTTCGTGAGCAAGACTAAGACAACCTTGAGGGAGATGGTCGATACCCTTGAGCGGATTTACTGTGGGTCGGTTGGCTATGAATTCATGCATATCGTCAATCTCGCGGAAAAGCAGTGGATTCAGCAAAGAATTGAGAGTAACGATGGATATCCGACTTTTGAGAATGAAGTAAAGCGCCATCTCCTCGAACGTTTGACTGCGGCGGAGGGTCTTGAAAAGCATCTGGATTCTAAGTATCCGGGCACCAAACGGTTCGGTTTGGAGGGTGGTGAGAGTCTGATTCCTGCTCTTGATGAATTGGTTCAGCGATCGGGAAAGTACGGTGCTAAAGAAATCGTGCTGGGTATGGCTCATCGTGGTCGGTTAAATGTGCTGGTGAATATTCTCGGTAAAAACCCGGCGGATTTGTTTGATGAGTTTGAAGGTCGAGCCGTTTATCAAAGCTCCGGAGATGTGAAATATCATCAGGGCTTTTCGTCCAACATTATGACGGCAGGTGGCGAGCTTCACATGGCGATGGCATTTAATCCTTCGCATTTGGAAATTGTAGCCCCTGTAGTAGAAGGGTCAGTAAGAGCCCGCCAGACAAGAAGAAATGATGACTCTGGAGATCTTGTGGTCCCCATAATCTGTCATGGAGACGCAGCGTTCGCAGGACAAGGCGTGGTTATGGAAACCTTCCAAATGTCCAACACGCGCGCTTATTCCACTGGTGGTACGGTACATATCATAGTCAATAATCAGGTTGGTTTTACTACCAGTCGACAAGACGATGCCCGCTCTACAGAGTATGCGACAGACGTTGCCAAGATGGTTCAGGCTCCGATATTCCACGTCAATGCAGATGACCCTGAGGCAGTTCTATTTGTGACTCAACTTGCGTTGGATTTTCGGTATGCTTTCAAAAAAGATGTGGTGATTGATTTAGTATGTTATCGCAGGCGGGGGCACAACGAGACTGATGAGCCATCAGGTACGCAGCCTCTTATGTATTCGGTTATCAAGCAGCACCAGTCAACTCGCGCTCTGTATGCAGAGATCCTGATAGCGCAGGGAATTATGTCTGAAGGCGAAGCGAATTCGCTGAGTGCGAATTTCCGGAAGGAGCTCGATACCGGACAGCATGTTGTTAAGAGTTTAGTAAAGGAACCTTCGGTCGAGCTTTTTGTCGATTGGAGCCCTTATCTAGGCCATGACTGGAGCCCTCACTACAACACCTCGATACCTTTAGCGCAGTTGAGTGCGCTGGCGAAGAAACTGGTTGAGCTTCCTTCTGACCTAACGCTCCAGAGGCAAGTCAAAAAAGTCTACCAAGATCGCTCAACAATGGCTGCCGAAGAAATGAGTGTGGATTGGGGTTTTGCAGAAACCCTTGCATATGCGAGTATCCTGACCAGTGGGAATAAAGTAAGGATCATCGGTCAAGATGTGGGTCGAGGCACGTTTTCTCACAGACACGCAGTAATACACGATCACATATCTGGTGATGCGTACACTCCACTTGAAGAGCTTGCGAAAGATCAGAGTGACTTCTCGATCTATGATTCCCTATTGTCTGAAGAGGCGGCCCTGGCGTTTGAATACGGCTACTCAACCACAACTCCAAATGCGTTGGTCATTTGGGAAGCGCAGTTTGGAGATTTTGCAAATTCGGCTCAGGTTGTCATTGATCAGTTTATCACTAGCGGCGAACAAAAATGGAACAGATTGTGTGGTCTAACTCTTTTGCTGCCGCATGGGTATGAGGGACAGGGACCAGAACATAGCTCGGCGCGTCTTGAGCGGTTTCTTCAGCTGTCAGCGGAGCACAACATCCAGGTCTGCCTTCCAACAACGGCTGCTCAAGTTTTTCACATGCTGCGAAAACAAGTCTTGTGTCCGATGCGAAAGCCGCTTGTAGTTATGTCCCCTAAGAGTCTACTTCGGCACAAAGAAACCGTATGTACTATGAAGGAGCTCGCTGAGGGTAGCTTCCAAGTCGTAATAAACGAAACTGACGATATCGACAAAGCTAGCGTCAGAAAGCTAATCTTTTGTAGCGGCAAGGTTTACTACGATCTCAGAAGCGAGCGGCGCAAGCGCGAAATAAAGGACATTGCGATAATCAGGTTGGAGCAACTATACCCATTTCCGCACGAAGACTGCCAGAACTGCATTTCAAAATACCGGAACGTAAAATCGATCACCTGGTGTCAGGAGGAACCGATGAACCAGGGCGCTTGGTATTCAAGTCAGCATCACCTCAGGCGGGCGGTTCATCATTCGTTCCCAGAAATAAGTCTTGAGTATGCGGGCCGGGAAGCTTCAGCCGCGGCCGCGGCAGGGTATCCAGCACTCCATCTGAGTCAGCAAGAAAAATTTATTAATGAGGCTCTGAGCTGAGGCTCTGGCGTCCAATGTTATAAAAAAAGGCCCAGTTGCCTATCAGTTAGGATCTATCATGACAACCGAGATAAAAGCTCCACAGCTTCCAGAATCGGTGCCAGACGGCACGATCGCTACTTGGTATAAAAATGTTGGCGAGACAGTTTCACGAGATGATCTACTTGTCGATATTGAGACAGACAAGGTAGTTATCGAAGTGGTCGCGCCTGACGACGGGGTCTTAGCTGAGATCCTGAAAGCGTCTGGTGATACGATCACTAGCAATGAAGCCATAGCCAAGTTTTCGGTTGGTGCTGACGACATAATTAGCGAGGGTACAACATCACACGTTGATGTAAATTCGAATGAAGGCGTCAGTTTTACAATGAGTGATGTAAGCGCTGCGCTCAGCCCGGCGGCGCGAAAACTTATCGATGAAAATAATCTGGAAGTAAGAGATATAACTGGAACTGGTAAAGATGGCCGCATTACCAAGGAGGATGTACTGCAACATATATCTGCTGACGAAGCGGCGGACATAAAAGTTACTAATCATTCTTCTCCGCAGCCGGTTGCGATTAATTCAGAGGGGCGTGTTGAGGAACGCGTGCCGATGAGCAGGCTCAGAGCAAAAGTTGCTGAACGATTGCTTACAGCAACCCAAACCACCGCGATGTTGACCACTTTTAATGAAGTAGATATGCAGCCAGTCATGGATATCCGGGCTCGTTATAAGGAAGAGTTCGAAAAAGCGCACGACGGAGTTCGACTCGGGTTTATGTCATTTTTTGTAAGAGCTTCCATTGAGGCGTTGAAGCGCTTTCCTGCAGTCAATGCTTCTATCGACGGTAACGATATTGTCTATCACGGCTATCAAGATATCGGAGTTGCGGTCTCCTCTCCGCGTGGTCTCGTTGTTCCCGTATTACGAAATGCTGACAACATGGGCCTAGCGGGGATCGAAAAAGAGATACGGAGCTACGGAGAAAAGGCAAGAGATGGAAAGCTTGCTATTGAAGAAATGACAGGTGGCACTTTTACAATTTCTAATGGCGGGGTTTTTGGATCGTTGCTATCCACACCGATACTTAATCCCCCGCAAACTGCGATTCTTGGAATGCATAAAATTCAAGATCGTCCGATGGCGGTTAACGGAAAGGCAGAGGTTCGCCCTATGATGTATCTTGCTTTATCTTATGATCATCGCATGATAGATGGAAAAGAAGCGGTCCAGTTTCTGGTAACTATTAAGGATTTGCTCGAAGATCCAACCAGACTTATTTTGGAAATCTGATTGGCAGGGGTGGTAGGAAGAATTATGACCAAAGAATACGACGTGGTTGTCATTGGTTCAGGACCTGCAGGTTATCATGCTGCGATCCGATGTGGGCAATTAGGGCTAAGGACTGCTTGTATCGAAAAGTGGCAAAGCAGAGACGATAAAACAGTTTACGGAGGGACCTGTCTGAACGTCGGGTGCATTCCCTCAAAAGCCCTATTAGACACCTCTCATAAATATGTTGAAGCGCTGCATGAGTTTGAGACTCACGGTATAAAGGTTCCCGCAGTAAGTATCGATGTGCCAGCGATGATGGGTCGGAAAGATGAAGTGGTAAAGCAACTCACTACAGGGATTGCTGGGTTGCTGTCTAGCAATAAGGTTGAAGCGATAAGCGGTAAAGGCAAAGTGACTACGCCGGAGACCGTCCTTGTTACAGACCATGAAGGAAAAGAGCAAGAACTAAAAGCGAAGCACATAATTATCGCTGCAGGATCAGTCCCTATTGAGATTCCTCCAACTCCAGTTGACCAAAACACGATAGTCGACAGCACTGGCGCGCTTGAGTTTGACGAAGTGCCAAAGAGGCTTGGAGTGATCGGTGCTGGGGTTATTGGGCTTGAGCTCGGGAGCGTTTGGGCGCGCCTCGGCGCTGATGTCGTCGTTTTAGAGGCTGTGGAGGAGTTCCTGCCGACAGTCGACCGTCAAATTGCTAAAGAGGCTGCTAAGATATTCGCGAAACAAGGTCTTCAGATAAAGCTGGGTGCACGTGTAACTGGCAGTAAGCTCAGCGCGGGTAGAGCCAAAAAATCGGTCACAGTTGAGTATCAAGATGGCGATGGAGAGCAAAGGGCGACTTTCGACAAGTTAATCGTTGCTGTAGGGAGAAAGCCTTACACCCGAGATCTTCTTGATCCGTCGCTTGGCATTGAGCTTGATGCGCGTGGCTTCATTCGAGTTGACGATAAATGCGCAACATCAGTTCCTTCCATTTATGCATGCGGGGATGTGGTGAGAGGTCCTATGCTTGCCCACAAAGGCATGGAAGAGGGGATCATGGTGGCTGAGCGTCTTGCCGGTAAAAAAGCTCAAGTTAACTATGATTTGGTTCCGTCTGTTATTTACACACATCCCGAAATTGCGTGGGTGGGTAAAAATGAAGAAGAGCTAAAGATGGCTGGTGTCGAATACAACGTTGGTGCCTTTCCATTTGCAGCCAGCGGTCGAGCGCTAGCAGCCAATGACTCGGAGGGAATGGTTAAAATAATTGCAGACGCAGCAACTGACAGAATCCTTGGATGCCATATTATTGGTCCTAGTGCGGCTGATCTGATGCAGCAGGTTGTAATCGCGATGGAGTTCAGTGCTAGCGCAGAGGACCTTGGCTTGACGATGTTCTCTCACCCAACGCTTTCAGAAGCTGTTCATGAAGCGGCCCTTGCTTCCCTCGGTCACGCGATACACATTGGAAACCGAAAGCGCCGTGCCTAAAACCAAGCAAGCTCAAGTATGGAGATTTGATGAACCTACACGAATATCAAGCTAAAGCGCTTTTCGCTGAGTATGGCCTTCCCGTATCGAGAGGGCGTGCGGTCGACTCCCCAGAGCAAGCTGCTGCCGCGGTTGCGGATATTGGTGGGGATAGGTGGGTGGTGAAAGCCCAAGTGCATGCGGGAGGGCGCGGCAAAGCCGGCGGTGTCAAATTGGTGAAATCTGGCGAGGAGGCGGCCGCCTTCGCTGAGCAGTGGCTTGGTAAGAATTTGGTTACTTACCAAACGGATGCGATCGGGCAGCCGGTGAGCAAGATCCTCGTTGAATCATGTACAGATATCGATCAAGAGCTTTATCTCGGAGTGGTCCTAGATCGTACTACGAGGCGAGTTGTGTTTATGGCATCAACTGAGGGCGGCGTTGAAATCGAGAAAGTTGCTGAAGAGACGCCTGAAAAGATACTTAAAGCACCAATCGATCCGCTCACGGGTGCGCAGGCTTATCAGGGACGGGAACTCGCATTCCAACTCGGGCTGCAGGGCGAGCAGGTTAAGCAGTTCTCACATCTTTTTACGGGCCTAGCTGCCTTGTTTCAAGATCTTGATCTTGCGCTACTTGAAATCAATCCATTAGTAATTACCACCGAAGGGAACCTTCATTGCCTGGACGGTAAAATAAATATCGACGGCAATGCGCTCTACCGCCAGCCAAAGCTCCGGGCGATGCATGACCCTTCCCAGGAAGATGAGCGCGAATCTCAGGCTGCTAATTGGGAGCTTAATTATGTGGCTCTGGATGGGAATATTGGCTGTATGGTGAATGGCGCTGGTCTTGCTATGGGCACAATGGATATTGTGCAGCTCAATGGTGGAAGGCCTGCGAACTTTCTTGACGTTGGTGGTGGAGCCACCCGTGAGAGGGTTTCAGAAGCTTTTAAGATAATATTATCTGATCAAAATGTGGCTGCTGTGCTCGTTAATATCTTCGGTGGTATTGTGCGGTGTGATCTGATAGCCGAGGGGGTAATCGGAGCAGTGCAAGAAGTTGGTGTCAAAGTGCCAGTGGTTGTTCGCCTCGAGGGTAATAATGCAGAGCTCGGTCGGGAGGTTTTGGCCGGCAGCGGACTGAATATTATTGCGGCGAACTCGTTGTCTGATGCAGCCGAGAAAGTCGTTGTCGCAGCGTCAGGAGGCTCTCGATGAGCATCTTGATCAACAGAGATACAAAGGTTATTTGCCAGGGCTTTACTGGCTCTCAGGGGACTTTTCATTCGGAACAAGCGATAGCTTATGGTACGAAGCTCGTCGGAGGCGTAACGCCTGGAAAGGGCGGGCAGATGCACTTAGGGCTTCCAGTATTCAACACGGTTCAAGAGGCATTCGATAAGACCGAAGCGGACGCCTCAGTGATCTATGTACCTGCTCCCTATTGCAAAGATTCGATACTGGAGGCGGCTGACGCGGGAATCAAGCTTATCGTGTGCATCACGGAAGGGATACCAACCCTTGATATGCTTGTTGCGAAGGAAAAGTGCGATCAGTTGGATGTTTGTCTTGTTGGCCCAAATTGCCCAGGGGTAATCACGCCAGGAGAATGCAAAATCGGCATCATGCCTGGCCATATCCATCTTCCCGGAAAGGTTGGGATCGTTTCCCGCTCAGGCACGTTAACCTACGAAGCTGTGAAGCAAACTACAGATCATGGCTTTGGGCAGTCATCCTGCGTTGGAATTGGTGGTGACCCAATACCTGGTTCGAGCTTTATCGATATTCTGTGTATGTTTGAAGCGGACCCGGCGACGGAAGCGATCGTGATGATCGGGGAGATTGGAGGTACTGCAGAGGAAGAGGCCGCAGCTTTCATAAAGCAACGGGTCAGCAAACCGGTTGTAGCATACATCGCTGGTGTAACTGCCCCTCCTGGCAAACGGATGGGGCATGCCGGAGCAATAATTTCGGGAGGCAAAGGAACCGCCGATGAGAAATTTGCTGCTCTGAACGAAGCCGGTGTCAAAACCGTACGCAGTCTTGCGGATATCGGCGAAGGACTGTCTGAGATTACCGGCTGGTCGTCACTTTAACTTGGGCTAGTGTGGTTGTGAATCTGGTCATTTCTAGCCGGATTTGCCCCGATAATTTTAACGGGTAAAAGGTTCTAATTTCGCAACTTAGTGTGATAGTCTTGATTCGAGATCAGGTGCACGCCGCTGAACTCCGGAGATGACCAAGCACTCTTCTGGCACATGCAGACCTGAAGATGTCTAGCCCGCTTGTGAGTTACCGATCCTCTCAACATTCGCGATTAGTTGAGTAGGACAGGAACCGCGTTTGGAGGTTTTCCACGGAGTTCTGGCATCATCTGAGAGGTGAATACTTAGGGAGACTCTGGCGATTCGATTTGGAGGAAAAGACGAAAAGTAAAAGTTTCCGTGTCTGAAGAGATGCGTTCTAATGCAGTATCTGCCTGTATTCCTGCTTCGACACACAGCTAAATTTACACATAATAATAGGATGGCACATGAAAAACCGTCACACCAACCGATTGAGTATGTCTAGTTTGATACTACTCGCGTCGAGCCTTTTTGGAGTTGCGCAAGCCCAGGAAATCTTGGTCGACAGCAGTGTTCTTGATCAAGCTATGGACGTTATCGGTGATAAATACGCTGAATCTGCTGTAGCCCAAGAAGAGATTACCCGTCTTGCAAATGAGGCGAGTTCCACATTTGAGGAATTTAAGAGGGCTAATGATAATCTCGAGTCTCTGCTAGTTCTTAACGCGGGTTATCGCCGACAGATTGCTGCTCAGGAAGAGCAGATTGTCACACTGGATGAATCCATTGCTAGTGTGGAGGAAGTGACACGAGAAATCCCCTTGCTGATGGAAAAAATGCTTTCAGCACTGGACCAATTTATTTCTCTCGATTATCCGTTTCGAATGGATGAGCGTATGGCTCGGCTCCAATTCGCGAGGGATGCCATAGATAACCCAGATGTGTCTATCGCAGAGAAGTTCCGGCAGGTGCTTGTCATGTACCAGACCGAGGCTGCTTTTGGCCGCACTAACGAAACCTATCCAGACACAATTGAGATAGCCGGAGTCGAGCGTGACGTGAATGTTGTGCGCATTGGTCGAGTGTCTCTGATGTATCAAACTACAGATCGCCAAGTTACTGGAGCCTGGGACAACAACGTGCGACAGTGGGTAGAGTTGCCTGCCAGCGACTACCGTCAAGAAGTTCAGCAAGCTTCCCGAGTGGTTTCAAACCTTGACGCACCAGGTATTCTCTTCCTTCCAGTATCTGCACCGGAGGCTCAGTAATGAAATTATTTAAAAAAATTACAGGCCTGACTGCCGCTTCCGTTTTTATGGTAGCTGGCTCTTCCGTAGGCTATACACAAGGTTCTTTGAGCGAACTACTGAATGCGGTTGAAAACGATCGCGTCGCTGAGTCCGAAGAATATCAGCAACGGCTTCAAGAATTTGAACAGAACGCTGCGCGTCAGGCTGAAATTCTGGAAACCACCGAAGGTAGGATCACTGAGCAGGAATCGTTGCAGGTCCAGCTTAGCGATCAGTTTGAAGCGAATGAAGTGATCATTGCTGATAAGCGTGAAGTTCTTAGAAATCGTCGAGGCGACCTGAACGAATTATTTGGTACTCTGCAAGGCGTTGCTGGCGACTTCCTTAGTAATTTTCAAGATTCACTGATCAGCGCACAATATCCCGGCAGAACGGATGAGCTCGAAGTTATCATTGAACGTGCCGGGAGCTCAATTGAGCAGCTTAACATCTCTGAAATGGAGCGGTTCTGGTACTTTATGCACCAAGAAGTGACTGAGTCCGGTCGTGTTGTGACCTACAACGGAGAAGTCGCCTTGCCAAGTGGCGAGACGTCGACTCGATCAGTCACTCGCATCGGTTCTTTTAATGCGATTTCTGACGGTGAGTACTTGAACTATCAGGGTGAGGTCGCTCATCTTCAGGTGCTGCCGCGTCAGCCTGGTTCGGATGTGTTAAGCGCTGCGAATGCCCTCACGGCATCTACCAGCGGTTTTACAAGAGCCGGCATAGATCCAACCGGTGGTGTTGGCGGCCAGGTCATGGCGAACTTAGTTAACTTTCCAAGTGCTTCAGAACAGGTCGAGGCAAACGCTGGTGTTATTGGCTTTATAATCATTGGCGTGGGCGTGATTGGGATCATTCTGGGGTTCTTCCGACTGCTGATGCTGACCCTTGTCTCTGTAAATGTCCGCTCGCAGTTGAAGAGTGAAAAGGCATCTAAGAATAACCCGCTTGGCCGCGTATTGATGGTTGCTGAGTCCAATCCCAATGCTGATACAGAGACATTAGAGCTGAAGCTTGGTGAGGCGATTTTGAAGGAAACGCCTTCTTTGGAGAGTTTGCTAACTCTCATCAAGATGATCGCAACTATCGCTCCGCTGGGCGGGCTGCTTGGAACGGTCACCGGTATGATTCAGGTGTTCCAACAAATTACTGTGTATGGTGCTGGTGATCCCACGATCATGGCAGGCGGTAT
>TARA_B100001057_G_scaffold478564_1_pt1 | contig 11063 bp, 13 predicted proteins | sample TARA_B100001057 | Tara Oceans TARA_B100001057 (sample SAMEA2621839) | marine metagenome | biome: marine biome (ENVO:00000447); feature: surface water layer (ENVO:00002042); material: "saline water (ENVO:00002010), including plankton (ENVO:xxxxxxxx)" | depth 5 m | reverse complement strand
CGAACTTACAGATGATATATTGGTCTGGTGGGCTAGGGCGATAGTTAATAACAGTGAATCTTGAAGACGTTGCAAGGAAATGTAAGCAGTCATTCCCATTTTACGCGAATAATATACTCAAAATCGTGTCAAAAGAGGGTGAATCGCTGCCATTTAAGCTCAATCCAGCCCAGATTTATGTGCATGAAAAGCTAGAAAAACAGCTTAAAGAGCAAGGAAATATACGTGCTTTGATACTAAAAGCCCGTCAAACAGGGATTTCAACCTATGCACAGGGCAGAAATTTCTGGAAAGTTACGCAAACTCGGAACGCAAATGCGTTTGTTCTGTCACATTTAGCAGAATCAACCACAGCTATTTTTAATATGGTTCGGTATTTCTATGAAAATATACCGCACCCAGCATTTAAACCAGATTTACAGTCAAGTTCATCTTCCATGTTGGTGTTTGACAAAATAAATTCTAGGTACAGAGTCGGAACTGCTCGATCTACACAAACAGGTAGAGGACAAACAAATAGATTTATTCATGGATCTGAGGTTGCTTACTACCCAGCTGGCTCAGACATTGTCGCGGGTCTTTTGCAAACAGTAGGTGGTAGCGGTTCTGAAGTAGTTTTAGAAAGTACGGCAAATGGAGTTGGTGGTTGGTTTTATGATCAAGTAATGAAGTCGCAAAGAGGTGAAACAGAATGGATAACTTGTTTCGTTCCTTGGTTCATTATGTCGGAGTATCAAAAAAAACCAAGTCGATACTTTGAAATTACTCCTGAAGAATACAGATTAAAAGAAAAATATAAATTAACAGATGCTCAAATCTGTTTTCGTAGAGCAAAGTTAGATGAGCTTGGCGGTACAGACTTATTTGATCAAGAGTACCCAAGCACAGTACATCATGCATTCTTAGCATCAGGCAGATGTTTTGTTGAGGCAAAGTGTTTGAGTGTAGCTGAAGAGAATTGTTACACACCAGATTTTATTGGTGAATTTAGAAATTCAGAATTACAAGCAAGGTCTGATGGTCGCTACAAAGAGTGGCATACACCGCAATTAGATCAAAATTTTGTTTTATCAGCAGATGTTGCTGAAGGATTATCTTACGGAGATTATTCGTGCGCTCAAGTGTTGGACGATTTAGGGAGGCAAGTGGCTTGTTGGCATGGTCATATTGATCCTTTTGAATTTGGTAATTTGTTATTTGAATTGGGGCGTAGGTTCAATAGTGCATACATTATCGTGGAAAGAAATAATCATGGCCTTACTACCCTTAGAAGGCTTCAAGAACTTGACTATTCTAATTTATATATTGAGTCTTCTGTTGACGGTGCATATGGCGATAAACTTACAAAACGTGGGGGATTTCTTACTACATCTAAGACAAAACCTTTAATAATTGACGGTTTAGCAGCCTTACTTAGGCAATCAGAATCAGGTATTGCTGATATAGAGTTGGTAAACGAGTTAAGAACGTATATAATTGATGACAAAGGAAGTTTTAACGCTCAACAAGGGTGTTATGATGACCGATGTATCAGTTATGCAATAGCTCTGCATGGATTAGCTAGTATGCCTCGACCGAGGCACAGACTTGTTCCTAAAAAGTATAAGTCTGTTGATCCGATTGCGGGATATTGATGATAGAAAAAGATGATGTAGAAAACGAAGATGGTATCCAAGACCAAGGCATTCAGTCCTTAGGTGATAGATTAGCCCATACTTACGAAGAATACAAAGACGCTCGAAGGGAAACTGAGGATGAGTGGCTTAGAGATTTTCGTCAATTTGTGGGTCAGTACGAGCCAGATGTTTTAGCTCGACTAAGAGAAGCTGGATTCCGCTCAAAAGTTTTTGTAGGTCTTACAAGAACTAAAGTTATGGCAGCATATTCTCGAATTGTTGATTTATTATTTCAACATGGCGAAATATTCTTTACCGTAAGTCCCACTCCTGTTCCAGAAATAGATCCCCTTAAAGCTGCTCAGTTTAGAGAACTTGCAATGCAGCAAGTCGCAGCTGCATCTGGAATGGATATCACGCAAAATGAAGACTTGATGATGGCTCGTATGCAAGAGCTTGAAGATGACTTTAAGTTAGCTGAAGAAAGATTAGCAAAAGATGCCGCTCATCATATGACTACAGATATTCAAGATCAGTTAGTTGAAGCGAATGCCGAGCAAAAATTAAAAGAAGCAATTCTTGAAAGTTGTATTTACGGTTCTGGCGCAGTAAAAGCGGGAACTGTTCGCATAGACGAAAAACAATCTTATTCTCAAATTCAAGATCCAGAGACAGGTGAGATGAGATTTGTTTTATCTCAAATTGAAACTGTAGCGCCTGAGGTTGAGTCAGTATCTATATTTGATTTGTACCCCGATCCTTACTGCACAGATTTAGAAAACTGTGATGGCTTATTTAGAAGGCACGTTTTAACCCGAAGACAATTTAGGGATCTTGCTGATAGACCTATGTTTGATAGCGGAATGATTAAATATATTTTAAAAGTTCAAAAGCACGGTAATCATCAGGAAGAAGACCATGAAAGAGATCGCAGAAGAATGGCTGGCATTAATGAGTTAGCTGGTGAGTCTGGACGTTACGAAGTATTTGAATACTGGGGTGATATCAATGGATATGATCTTGAAGAACATGGTATTGAGATGCCTGAAGACACTGATAAATCAGAAGATTACAGTGCTTGTGTTTGGTTTTGTGACGGAAAAGTAATAAAGATTATGTTGAATCCAGTAATGGGTTACAAAATTCCTTATCACATATTTCCTTATGAAAAAGCTCCGCATCAATTTTGGGGTACAGGTGTTCCTAGAATGATGAGAGATAGTCAGACAACCATGAATGCCGCAACACGAATTTGGTTAGATAACATGGCTTTATCTAGCGCACCAATGGTTGAAGTAAACACTGACTTATTAGCAGCTGGAGAAGATCCCACAGACATACATCCTTGGAAAGTATTTTTGCGAGAAGGTGGTGATGGTTCTATGCCAGCTGTGAGATGGTATCAGCCTGTAGCAAATGCAAACGGATTAAATCAGATTATTGAGTTGTTTAGGCGTTTTGCTGATGAAACAACCTCATTACCCTCCTATACGCATGGCGAAATGGGTCGAAACTTAAATAAAACTGCTACAGGTATGTCAATGCTTATGGGGGCTGCAAACCAAAGTCTCAAAAGCACAATAAAAAATATTGATGACTTTTTGATTGAACCGATGATGAGAGCTTTATTTCATTTCAATATGGAGTTTTCTTCAAATCAAAAAGCAAAAGGTGATCTTAGGATTGTAGCTAGAGGAAGCACTGCTTTGATTCAGAAAGAAATACAGAGTCAAAGATTACTTCAATTCCTATCTTTATTAACAACACCTGAGGATCAGCAGTTAGTTAATAGACAGCAGTTATTGAGAGAAGTCGCTAAGGCTATGGAAATAGATCCAGACGGAATTATTAAGACAAAGGAGCAAATCGAAATTGAGCAACAACAGCAAGCAGCACTCCAAGCTCAAATGCTCGCAGCAGCAAGCGCAAGCAATCCTGAGAATGAGAACGAATCAGGAATGGAACCTGTTAATAGAGCTGGTGCAATCCCGATTCGATGATGCACAAGGTCGTTTAGAAACGGCTGATGAAAAGAATTTTAGGTTTGAGCAAGGAAGACTACAGGAATTGAGATTCTTGCTTGAACTTGAAGATAGCGCGAAAGCGTTGCTAGAGAAGTCACGGCTCTCGAAAGGGAATACCGATGACTATTAAATTAACCAAAGGAATACCATAAGGCTCCAGAGGATATAAACATGGCGAACAATGACCCTGACAAATTGATAGCAGAAGCTAAAGAGTTGTACGAGCAAAAGACGGCTAAACCAAAAGAAACGGAGGCATCCGACACTCTGGAGGAAAAGCAAGATGAGCAAGTAGAAACCCCCGAACCTCAGGATACGGTGGAGACTCAAGAGCAGATAGAGGATACAGAGGAAGAATCAGAAAGCGGTACTGATTCTGAATTAAAGTCGGCTTTATCAAAAATTGAAAAAGCTGAAAGAGCTATGAAAGGCGCACAGGCAAAAATGACGAAAGCAACTCAAGAGGCAGCTGATTTGAGAAGGATTAATGCTGACCTTACCAAGAAGGTAAATGATTTGCAGAGTCAGGCTGCGGAAATTAAGACTGATCCATCGGTAATTGAGAAACTCAAAGAGGAGTATCCTGATTTAGCTGTACCGATTTTGAATGAGTTGAAAAAAACGCAGTCAGAGATTGAGAAGACCAAAGATGCTTTATCTAAACAAGAGGCAGCTGCTCAAGAGTCAAGGCAGAAAGAACTGGAGACTGCTCATTTCCAGCGGATTGCTGATGCACATCCAGACGTTAATGAAATAGCAAGTAGTTCGGATTGGGAAAACTGGCTTGAAGTTCAAGATGCAATGACAAAAGAGTGGGTTAGTTCAGGATCATCAAATGATGTGAACACTGTTTTAAGTAGATATAAAGCTGAAACTGGAATCAACAATCAAACAATCGAACCGCAACGGGAGACTTTGGAGCGGGCAAAACAGGTTGCAGAACCTAAGATGCCTAAAGCTCGAAAGTCACAAGTTAAAGGCGATAAAAGAAGCTGGACTGTTGATGATATTAAGAAAATGTCTAATGAGGATTTCCTCAAAAATACTGATCAAATATTGTCAGCTATGGAAGGCGGAAAAATTCGCAGATAAATCATAGAGGTGACGTATGTCTTTTTCATTTTTTAGCACAGGTACTACCTCTGAAGTCAACTTTATCCCTGAAGTCTTCTCGAAATTGTTGCAAGCTAAGTTTTATTCATCTTCTGTTTTGCCAGCAATATCGAACACAGACTACGAGGGAGAAATCTCTGGTCAAGGAGAAAAAGTTGTCATCAGAACTGTACCTACAATTTCAATTAACGATTACACAGGTTCTATTACAAACCAAGAGCTTACTACTGCTAAAGTAGAATTGTTGATTGACAAAGCCAAGTATTACTCATTCAAAATGGATGATGTGCTTGAAGCGCAGTCTGATATCAATATGCTTGATGCCGCAACTACTGATGCCGCAGAGCAAATGAGAGTCGCTGTAGAAACTAATGTATTGGCTTCATCTATTACAGGTGCAACCACAGTTCAAGGTCAAACGACTATTACTACATCTAATGTCTTAACAAAGATTTTAGAAGCTGGTAAAGCTCTTGACGAGTTGAATATTCCCGAAGAGGGAAGGTACATGGTTCTATCGCCAACTTTTGTTTCTTTGTTGAAGCAAACAGAATTGCGACAGGCTTATTTGACAGGAGATGCTACATCTCCATTGCGAAATGGTCAGGTTGGAATGGTAGATAGGTTTACTATTTATCAATCTAATATGCTATTTACAGCGGCTTCTGGAACCGACAATGGATATACACATATCCTAGCTGGTCATCCAAAAGCACTGTGTTTCGCAAGTCAGTTCACTAACACTGAAACTGTCCGTTTAGAAAGCACATTTGGATCAGCGGTTCGAGGACTTAAGGTTTTTGGATCAAAGATTGTTGTGCCTGACGCAATGGTAGTTGGTAAGTGGAAAGTATAACTGCTTAATTTTGCTTCCGAGAGCAACGCCTTGGGGGAGCGTTATCCCCCTTTTATAAGGATATTTATGACTAAGAAAGATGATTTGTACAAAAAGGCTTTAAAAGATTTTGATGTAAAACTTGATAGAAGATTAACGCTTTCTCAACTACAAGATCAAATAACAAGGCTGGAGAAAGAAAAAAAGGATCCCAAAAAAGAGATCCCAAAATTAAAACCAAAAAGAGTGAGGAATGTAATTACTGGAAATGAATTTGATTATCACGAATTGTTCGCTGGTGATCCTGATTTACAAGTAATTGAATGGGAGGAGTAAGATGGCAACTATTAAGGTTATAGATGTTTTGGATCGAGCTAGTATCTTGTTGCAAGATGCTACGCATACTCGTTTTCCAAATGCCGAGCTTTTAAAGTTTTTTAATGACGCTCAACGTGAAATAGTTCTTCAAAGACCTGATGCTAATATGATTAATGAAAATCAAAGTTTAGCGACAGGTACCAAGCAGTCTTTACCTTCAAATGGTTTAAGGTTAATCGATATTGTAAGAAATCAAAACGGAAGAAGTATTACTCAAGTTGATAGAAAGATACTTGACGAGTCACTTCCTAATTGGCACGAATCTACAGCTGGAGTCAATAAAATAGAAAACTACATCTATGACGGCAGTGATCCTAAAAATTATTATGTTTATCCAAAAGCTGTCAGCGGTACGCATACTATCGAAATTATTTATAGTAAATCACCAACCGATGTAACTATTTCTGATTTTACAAATGATACGCAAACAATAACCTTAGATGATATCTATGCAAATACAATATTGGATTACATCATGTATAGGGCATATCAAAAAGATGCTGAGTTTGCTGGAAATACACAAAAAGCAATGATGCATTATCAAAGTTTTTCTAACTCAATCGGTGTTAAAACTCAGGCTGATACTGTGTTAACTCCAATACCTAGCACTTCAATGGCGGTGAGATAGTGAAATATTCAGATTTTAATTTATTTATAAGACCAGAAGTTCAAGGTTGTCCTGACTTTATGATTGAAAGAGCAGTAAGAGACTCTGTTATTGATTTTTGCCAAAGAACTGACATATACAAACCAGAGCCTGAATTTGTGACAATCATTAAAGGCATAAATGAGTATGAAGTTTCTTTACCACTAGGAACTGAGCTAAATCATATTATCGATATTTTTAGAGATTCAACAAGATTAAAGCCTGTTAGCTACACTGATCTTATTCATAAATTAGGAGATGAGCAAACACAAGGATCTCCATCAACTTATTCGCAAAGAGATAATGATGCTTTTTTCTTAGCACCGATTCCAGATGCGAATGATTCGTATAGAGTTTTGTACAGCGTCAAGCCCACATCATCGAGCACTTCGATACCAGATACTTTTGGCAAAGAGAATAGAGAAATTATTGTTCATGGTTCTTTGTATCGTTTGCAAATGATGTCAGGCCAACCATTTTCAAATCCAGCAGCCGCTTCAGATAATAAAAGATTATTTGACAGAGGTGTTGGAAGAGTCGCAAGGCAAGTTAAGTATGGCTATGGAGGAGGTTCTTTAACTTGCAAATTTAGGGAGTTTATTTAATGGCATATTTAACAACAATCGAACTAGTTCAAAATGATCAATTACCAGAATTATCCGTTGCTTTGAAAGACTCTAATACTGCCGCTTCAGGACAAGTTTTAGATTCAGATGATCCATCTACATTTGCTCCTTTAGATTTAACTAGTGGATCTGTTCGCATGAGAGTAAGAGAAGTAGGGAAGACAACTCTCATTGATACAATAGTTGGAACAATTACAAATGCATCAGGAGGATTAGTAACATTTTTATTTAGCTCAAGCACACTAGCAAATTCTGGTATTTTGGAAGGTGAAATTGAATTTACTGATTCTAGCTCAAGAACTCAAACAGTAGTTGATTTAATTAAGTTCAAAGTGCGATCACAATTTGGCTGATAGCATATGGCTATTCGCGGAATTATTAATTATCGTAAATTATATGCGAGCATTGTCTTTCGCAAACTTGATGCGTCTGCATCATTAATACAGCATAAATCTCTTTATTCTGATGTAAATGTTAAGGAGATATATGCATCAGTAAATCACGTAAAAGTAGTAGTGCCTTCATTAGTTGATCCTAATCATGGCTTGTTTTTTAGAAATTTATTTTTTACTACATCTCATAGAAGATTATTTTTAGATAATATTGAATTAAATGCAAATCCTGAGATTTTAGCGTTTAGAGATTTTGTAACTTTTTCTGATAATGCAACTGTTATTTTGTTACAAAACAACTCACTACTTAATAGTGCGCTTGTAGGACAGCCGCTTTTAAATGGTTGATAATAAATATATAATGGAAGTATTGCATTTTTCATGGATTAGATTTTATTTGCCGTGGAGAGTGTATGCCTAAAGATAATCTTGCATTTAAAGGTTATGTTCATCTTCAAGTTATTGATTCAGATGGTAACGTAAAAGAAACTAGATCAGTCAATAATGTGGTGACTGACGCTGGCAAAGAATATATAACTAATCGTATGACCTCATCATCAACGAATTTGATGAGTCATATGGCTATTGGTTCTTCCAGCACTGCCGCATCTTCATCAGACACAACTCTTCCTTCAGAGATTGCTAGAGTGGGGTTAACTTCATCTATCCCGTCAGGCAACGAGATTACTTATGTAGCTAATTTTGTTTCAGGCACACCTTCTGGAACTGTATCTGTTTCAGGAGCAGCGATATTTAATGCAGCTTCTGGTGGAATCATGTTGTGTTCTGTTCGCTTTAATACAGTTACAAAAGAAGAGTTAGATACTATTTCAACAAACTGGATAGTAACAGCGGGTTAATCAGATGAGTATTAAATTTGCAAACCTAGCTCAGACTACTATCACATCAAGTATTAGTTCATCAGATACTACTATACCTGTAGCAAATGTATCTTCGTTTCCGTCAATTACAGGAAGCGAGTTCTTTTTTGCAACACTAGGTACTGGAATAAATTCTGAAATAGTAAAAATAACAGCAGTGAGTGGAACTAATTTCACAGCTGTAAGAGGACAGGATGGAACCACAGCATCTTCACATAATAATGGAATAGATGTTGGTTTAAGAATAAATAAAGCTGCTTTAGAAGAAATATCTGATAAAACCGTTGTTTTATCTCAATCAGGTACAGCTGGAGTTACTGGCACTTATCCAAATTTTACAATTAGCGCACCTTCAAATACATCAGCATTTACAAACGATTCAAATTTTTTAGACAACAACAGCACGATTGATGCTGGTAACTTTTAAGGAGATTTAAAATGGCACAAACAATTAAGATAAAGAGAAGTTCCAGCAATGCTACGCCAACTTCTTTAGATTCTGGTGAACTAGCATATAGCTTTAAATCAGATTCAAAAAAACTTTTTATTGGTGATGCTTCTAACAATGTTTTACCGATTGGCGGTCAAGCATTCACAGAAAAATTAGACCTCATTGGCGCGCCAAATGGATCGGCTGCGGCAGATACTCGTGTCGTAGCCTCTCCCGCTAATTTAGGAGTTATAAGAATTGGAAGCGGGTTAAGTATCGCCTCTAATGGCGTTGTCTCGGCTAATAACCAAGTAACTACTTCCGCTGTAGCAAGTGCTGGAGCCTTAATGACAACTGGCGGTACGATGACAGGTGATCTGCAATTTGGAGATGATACCGATTCAGGTCAGTTAAGAATAAAAATGGGAGCTAGTGATGATTTGCAAATGTATCATCATATAACCTCAGGATCATTTTTGAGAGAAGTTGGAACTGGAGATCTTTTTATTCAGTCTGATGGCGCAGGAATCAGGATGCGTATAGAAGATTCTGGAAGTAATCTTCTTCAGATTCATGCAACCGCTACCGAAACAAAACTTGGTTACGCAGGAAATACAAAATTAACCACAAAAACTGGCGGTGTAGAGATTTCAGGGAGTGTGGTCGCTACTGGTTTAGATATTAATGGTAACGCTGATATTTCTGGGACTACAATTTTAGGTGATGATGTTACATTCACTGGTGCTAGTGGAAATATAGTTTTTGATAAATCAGATGATTCATTAGAGTTTGCAGATGATGTAAAAGCATCTTTTGGTGCATCTGGAGACTTAAAAATATTTCACGATGGAACATCAAGTCCAAATGCTTCGATGATTGAAGAAAGTGGCGCTGGTAATTTAATTATAAAAGGTTCCAATCTTGAGGTAAGAAGCTCTACAGATGAGTTATATGCTCAATTTGTTCAGGACAGTGTTTCAAAATTATATTGCGACAATGCACAAAAATTATCTACAAAATCAGACGGGGTGCTTATAACTGGTGAGTTACAGTCTACAACTTTAGACGTAAACGGTGATGCTGATATTTCTGGGGATCTTATATTAGGTGGTGATCTTAAGATAACAGGAGACATTAATCAGCAAAATATCAGTGTGACTGATTTAGATGTCACTGATAAAACCATAACTGTTGGTGTAGGACAAACTGCGGCTGACTCCTCAAATTCTGGAATAACTGTTGATGGTGCAAATGCTAAAATTGTTTATGAATATGATACAAGTTCAAGTTCAGGAAAATTTGAAATGGATCAGGGAACTGGTTCGCAAGCAGCTATTTTAACAGCGGCTAATTGGGGAACTGAATACACAGGTGCGGTTGATGGCGGTCAATTTTAATTAGGTAATTTTTATGGCTCAAACTATAAAATTAAAAAATTCGGGAACATCTTCGAACACCCCCTCATCATTAGTGCATGGCGAGATAGCAATTAATTATGCTGACGGCAAAATATTTTATAAGAACTCCAGCGGTAATATAGTTGAGTTTTCTACCAGTACAGGCTCATTCCTACCCTTATCAGGTGGGACGCTTACAGGTAACCTATCTCTAGGCGATAACGTCAAGGCTCAGTTTGGTGCGGGTAATGATTTAGAGATTTTTAGCAGTGGAAGCACAGCTTTACTCAAAGCAGGAAACGCTACCTCTGATATTCGCATTGAATCAGATAATCGAATTGTTATTGCTGACAGAGGGTTTAACGAAGCATTTGCAGTATTTAACGATGATAGTGACGTTAAATTGTATCATAACGGCTTACAAAAACTAGCCACCACCTCCACAGGCATAGACGTAACAGGCTCAGTGACAGCCGATGGTCTTACTGTAGAAGGTTCTTCGGTAGGAGGAACTTACATTACTTCTGCTAGTGGGTCAGCGTCTGGCGATATTAAAATTCAGCACATTATAAACTCTAGCAGAAGCATAAATACCTTAAACAGTGAAACAGGTTCTGGTTCGGCTATTAGATTAGACTTAGCAACAGGTGATGTAGCACGACAAACTATAGCCTCCAACGGTGACATCAGCTTCTACAATGACTCTGCGGCACAAGGCTTGTTTT
>TARA_B100001057_G_scaffold259220_1_pt1 | contig 11066 bp, 13 predicted proteins | sample TARA_B100001057 | Tara Oceans TARA_B100001057 (sample SAMEA2621839) | marine metagenome | biome: marine biome (ENVO:00000447); feature: surface water layer (ENVO:00002042); material: "saline water (ENVO:00002010), including plankton (ENVO:xxxxxxxx)" | depth 5 m | reverse complement strand
TTAGTAATTTATTGGACTGTAAATAATATTCTAACTATGGCTCAACAAGTGTTCATAATGAAAAGAACAACACTTAAAACTGTTACTTAAAATTTTTGATTATTACACAATAATAAATTAATGGATTTAAAAAAGATACTTCCTGAAGGTGGACCTCCAATAGATGAGGTATCTAAATATATTAAAAAATATAAAAACGACTTAATAATAATTAAATATGGAGGGAATGTTTTCATAGATAGAAATATTTTTGAAAACTTTATTACAGATATAAATATACTAAATAATTTAGGTATTTCAATCGCAGTTGTACATGGAGGAGGTCCTAGAATCAAAAGGGAATTGGACAAATCAAATTTTAAATCAAAATTTATAAGGGGTTTAAGAGTAACTGATGAAAATATAATAAATATTGTCGAGACTGTATTAATTGATTTTAACAACGATATTGTTAATTCATTAAAAAAGTATGGGACTGATGCAATTTCAGTTCATACCCAAAAAAATAATATAATTAAAGTGATTCCAGAGACTAAGGAACTTGGATATGTTGGAATACCAAAAGAAATTAATAATAATATTATTCAGGAAATTCTTAGTCAAAATAAGGTACCTATAATCTCACCATTGGGCTTAGGTTCAAATGACAAATCTTATAATATTAATGGGGATACAGCCGCTGGTGCAATTGCTAAATCATTAAAATCTAGAAGACTTCTTTTAATGACTAACGTTGAAGGGGTTTTAGATAAAGAAAAAAAACTTATTGCAGAAATATCTTCATCAGAAATTTTAAAAATGATTCAAGATAATACTATTACCGAGGGCATGATACCTAAAATTAATACTTGTTTAGATGCAGTCAATAATGGAGTTACTGCAGTTGGAATTATCGATGGAAGAAAAAAACACTCTATATTGTTCGAGATTTTTTCTGACAAAGGTTCTGGAACTTTGATAAGAAAATGAGAAATTTTAAAGAAATGAAGTATCTTTTATTAGACCTTGATGGAGTTTGTTATGGAAAACATAACAACTACTCACTTGAAAAAGTATTCGGCCAAGTCTCTAATCGAATGACAATGTTCATATCTGAAAGGTTAAAAATAGGTGCTGAAGAAGCAAAAAAATTACAAACCAATTACTTTTATAAATATAACACAAGCTTAAATGGACTAATGATACATCACAATATACCTCCTGAAGAATTCCTGAAATACGTACACACAATAGACCTTTCATTTATGAAAGAAGATAAAATTATGAGGAATGAGCTTGAAAATTTGGATATGGAAAAATTTATTTTCACAAATGGAAGTGCTGAACATGCTAAAAATATTTTAACACACCTGGGTATTTACGATCTTTTTGGAAGGGATAAGATATTTGATATCAAAGACGCAGGATATGTGCCAAAACCTGAGGCAAAAACTTTTGATTTAATGGTTAAAAAATTTGGAATAAATCCAAAAGAAACCATTTATATAGAGGATATTGCAAAAAATTTGAGCATTGGTTATTTGCGCGGATGCGCTACTGTTTGGTTAGTAAATGATGAACATTTTGGTAAGATAGATTCTGATAAAGATTATATCTCTCATAAAATTGAAAATCTGTCTTTATTTCTTAAAGAAATAAGGTTATTAAAAAGTCAATAAATTATGTCTTTAGAAAAAATTATAAATGATGCTTGGGAAAATAAAGATCAAGTTAATCACAATTCAGATAAATCACTAAAAGACGCAATCAATCAAGTCATTAGTGAATTGGATAGTGGTAAATCTCGAGTAGCAGAAAAACTAAATGGTAAATGGATTACTCACCAACATTTAAAAAAAGCAATTATGTTGAGTTTCCGAATTTATCCAATGGAGAATTTAAACGGTCCATATAGCAGTTGGTATGACAAATCACATTTGTTGAAAGGTAAAACAGCTGGATGGTCAAAAGAAGATCATGAGAAAGCTGGTTTCCGGATGGTTCCAAATTCACCTGTCAGAAAAGGATCTTTTGTTGGTAAGAATGCTGTACTTATGCCGTGCTATGTAAATATAGGTGCATATATTGATGAAGGTACAATGATTGATACTTTTGCAAGAGCAGGCAGCTGTTGTCAAATTGGAAAGAACTGTCACATATCAGCTGGCTCAGGAGTTGGGGGTGTCTTAGAACCTGCTCAAGCATTACCAACGATAATTGAAGACAATGTTTTTTTAGGAGCTATGTCTGAAGTGGTTGAAGGGGTAATTGTGGGCGAAGGATCTGTTTTAAGTATGGGAATGTATATTGGTCAATCAACAAAAATAGTTGACAGAAAAACTGGTGAAATATCTTATGGCAAAATACCACCTTATTCAGTAGTGGTTCCAGGTTCGTTGCCTGACAAAAACAATTCATCTGCACCATCTTTATACTGTGCAGTAATAATTAAACAGGTAGATGAAAAAACAAGGTCAAAAACATCTATTAACGACCTCTTAAGAGATTAAGTATGAAAACTTTAAATGAGTTAGAATTAGCTAAAGAGCTAATCAGATTTCCTTCTATTACACCTATTGATGCGGGAGCGATAAAATTTTTAGAAAAAAAATTAAAAAAACTCGGTTTCAAAACAAAAATATTAGAATTCAAAGAGAAGGGTTTCAAGCCTGTCAAAAATTTATATGCAAGGCTAGGAACTAAAGGACCAAACTTATGTTACGCAGGTCATTTGGATGTTGTGCCTCCAGGAAATATTAAACAGTGGACAATAAACCCATTCAAACCACTTGTAAAGAAAGGTCATTTAATTGGAAGAGGAGCCAACGATATGAAAAGTTCAATCGCAGCTTTTGTTTCTGCTGTAAGCATTTTTTTGTTAAAAAAAGAAAAATTTAATGGATCAATTAGTTTATTAATCACAGGTGATGAAGAAGGTGATGCAGTAAATGGTACAAAAAAAGTTGTAGAATATTTGAAAAAAAAAAAAGAAAAAATTAATTTTTGTCTTGTTGGTGAACCAACTAATCCAAATAAATTAGGTGAGATGATAAAGATTGGCAGAAGAGGAAGCTTAACTGGGAAATTAACCATTTTTGGTATTCAAGGGCATGTCGCATATCCACACAGAGCAAATAATCCCTCAACCATAATTGTTAAAATTTTAAAGGAATTTAAAGATATTAAATTTGATAAAGGAACAAAAGATTTCCAACCTACAAACTTAGAGGTGACAAAAATAAATATTAACAACAATGCTGATAACGTTATTCCAGCAATTGCTGAAGCAACATTTAATATAAGGTTTAACAATAAACATTCCTCAAAATCTTTAATGAAAAAACTTAATAAGATTCTTGTTAGAATTAATAAAAAAAATAAATCAAAATTTAAAATTGACTATAGAGTTTCTGGTGAGGCTTTTTTGACTAAACCAAACAAAATAACATTCATGATACAGAATATCGTAAAAAAAGTTACTAAAGTAAAACCAAAATTATCTACCACCGGTGGAACATCAGATTTAAGATTTATTAAAGAAATATCGCCTGGCTTAGAGTTTGGTTTAGTAGGAAAGACCATGCATAGGGTAGATGAGGCAGTATCTTTAAAAGATTTGAAAAATCTTACTAAAATTTATTCAAAAATTTTAAAAAATTATTTTTATGAAAACAGCAATAATTAATTCAGACTCTTATGAAAATCATATCACTGGTGATGGTCATCCCGAGCAACCAAAAAGAGTAATAGCTATAAAAGAAAAATTACAAAAAAGACAAGATCTAATTTGGGATAAACCAGACAAAGTACCAGAGGATATTTTAACTATGACACATTCAAAGGATTACATAGAAACTTTAAAAAATTCCTTTCCCCAAAAAGGACTTAAGTTTTTAGATGGAGACACAGTGGTATCTCCTGAAAGCAAAAAAGCAGTTTTTGAGGCTGCAGGCTCAGCAATCAGGGCAATAGATGGAATAGAAAATGGTCAATTTAAAAATGCTTTCTGCTTATCAAGACCTCCTGGGCACCATGCCGAAAAAAATAAAGCAATGGGGTTCTGTTGTATATCAAATGCTGGAATAGCAACTAATTATTTAATTAGTAAATATAAATATAAAAAGGTTGCATGTGTAGATTTTGATGTACACTGGGGTAATGGAAACTACGATGTAATGCGTAGTAATAAAAATTCACTATATATTTCTACTCATCAATATCCTTTTTATCCCGGAGGAGGTAGTGATAAAGATAAGGGAGATTTTAATAATTCATTAAATATACCTTTGCCCGCAGGTACAAATTCAGAACAATATTTTAATGCGTTTGATAGAGTTTTAGATAGATTGGTTGAATATAAACCTGATTTTTTATTATTTTCAGCCGGATTTGATGCTCACAAAGATGATCCTTTAGCTCAATTTCAACTAAACTCAAAAGACTTCTATGAAATAACCAAAAGAAGTTTGGTAGCTACAAACAAATTTACTAAAGGTAAAGTTGTTTCTATCCTTGAGGGTGGATATGATTTAAATGCTTTAGCTGAGAGTGCTAATGAACATGTTAATGCTCTAATAGAATTCAATTGATAAAAATTTAGCTAACTTAAAATCATCCAAATGACATTGTACAAAATCAAAAAATCAAAAATTGATAATAAAGGGCGAGGTCTTTATGCTACACAAGACATCAAAGAAGGTACAAAAATAATAAATTACATTGGAAAAATTATTACAAATAAACAAGTTGATGAGTCAAATAAGTTTGACAATAAAAAACCAATTTATTTGTTCACATTAAATAATAAATATACACTGGATGGAGATTTTTCTTGGAATACTGCTGGCTTAATTAATCACTCCTGTGACAATAATTGTGATTATGAAGGAAAAGGTCTTAAAATTTGGGTTACTGCTATTAAGAATATCAAAAAAGGTGATGAGTTTACTTGCGATTATGGATTTGGGTATGATGAGGACTACAAACAATTTCCTTGCAAATGTAAATCAAAAAATTGTTGTGGCTATATTGTTAGAGCAGAGTCAAGATGGAGAATTAGTAAAAGATACTCTATGGCTAATAGTAAAAAACTAATAAATAATTCTCGATAAAAATAAACCTTCTGAAGGAGCTGGGGGTGCACACAAGGCTCTTTTTTTTGATTTTATAACATTATCAAATTTTTCTAACGACCACCTCTTTTCACCAAGGTATTTTAAACAACCAACCATAGAACGAACTTGTTTTTGTAAAAAAGACTGCGATTGAAATTCTATGACAATTCTATTTTTTGAGGAAAAAATTTTGACTAATTTCATTGTTTTAATTGGACTTTTAGCTCTACAAGTGGATGCTCTGAATGTTGAAAAATCTTTTTTACCTATCAACTTTTTTGCACCTTTTCTCATTATAACAAGATCAAGTTGTTTCATAATATGCCAACCTCTATTTTTTTCTAAAACTGGTCTACTTAAACGATTTAGGATTATGTATTTATATATTCTCATTTTTGCCGAAAATCTTGCATGAAATTTATTGTTTTTTTTTTTAATTTTTAAAATAGCAATTTTATTTTCATTTAGAAAATAATTAATTGATTTTAAAAATTTTTCCAAATTTAGGATTTTTTTTTTACAATCAAAGTGAGCTGATTGCTCAATTGCATGTACACCTGTATCAGTTCTTCCAGAACCAAATAATTTTATCTTTTCTTTTAAAAGTTTTGAAATTTTATCCTGAATTAGCCCTTGGATAGTTTTCCCTTTTTTTTGAACTTGCCATCCTCTAAAGTTTGTGCCTACATATTCAACTAATATTTGATACCTATACATTGGATATTACTGACCCTTTTTTGATTTGTGACCCAAGTACAAATTTATCTATCTTTTGAGGTTTTTTTCCTTGTCTTTGAATTTCTAGTATCTTAATTGACTCATTATTACTGCATGCAATTTCTAAATCATTTGAAATTACTTCTCCAATCCTGCCAATCCCATTACTTATTTTGCCTTTTATGATTTTATATCTTTCCCCCTTGAAGCTGAAATATGCGCCTGGATATGGATTTAAGCCATTTATTTTCCCAATGATTTCTGTGGCTCTAATATCCCAATTAAGTTGACACTCTTTTTTGTCAATTTTTTTTGCATATGTTGCTTTGGAATGGTCTTGATCAATAAATTTAGCTTTGTCATTTAAAACATCATCTACATTATTTAGAATTTTCTCAGCTGCGAGATGAGATAATTTTTTTGAAACATTTTGCGTATTTTCATTTTGACTTATCTTAATTTTATAAATATTACAAACAGGACCACTATCTAATTCTTCCACAATTTTCATTATACTTATTCCTGTTTCGTTATCTAAATTCATAATTGATCTTTGAATTGGTGCTGCTCCTCTCCATTTTGGTAGTACCGATCCATGAATATTAATGAATCCTTTTTTAGTTAAGTCTAAAAAATTTTTTGGGATTATTTGACCATAAGCTACTACAACAGCTAGATCTGCGTTTAATTGTTTTAGAAACTCATACTCCTCCTCGTTGTCTTTTAAATCAATTGGATTTCTAAATTCTATATTCAGTGTCTCGGAAATTTCTTGGATAGGAGATTTTTTAATTTTTTGTCCTCTGTTAGATTTTTGTGGTGGCTGAGTATAAACCACAGATATTGGATAACCATTATGATACAAAGATTTTAAAATTGGGACAGCAAAAAATGGTGTTCCCATAAAAATTATCTTTTTAGACATCTAAACGATTACTCTATCAGGGTTCTTTTGAGTTTTTGAAATTTTTTTAATTATCAAATCTCTTCTTAATTTAGATAAATGATCAATAATTAATTTACCATCCAGATGATTTATTTCATGTTGAACACAAATTGATAAAAGACCATCACATTTTAAATTTCTAACTTTTCCCTCAATATCAATAAATTCTACCTCGCAAATTTTAGGCCTTTCAATTTCTATAAAAGTATTTGGTATTGATAAACATCCCTCTTCATAAACTGAGGTATCATCACTTACTTTCTTAATGATAGGATTAATTAAACTAAGCGGTCGTTTTTCTTCATCTTTATTTGACACATCAACTACTAAAATTCTTTTAAGGATACCAACCTGTACCGCAGCTAAACCTATACCATTAGAATTATACATTGTTTCAAACAAATCATTAACTAACTTTTTTTCGTTAATACTTATTTTTTCAATCGGTTTTGAAATTTTTTTTAAAATCTCGTCTGGAACGGTAATAATATCTTTAATGCTCATTTGGATAGATAAATAAACTAATTTTTAAACTTTTAAAGGCAGAACTTTTAATAAAATATCATTACGTATTATATCTATATCCAATTGGTTTAGTGCACTGATGATGAAAAACAATGTATCTTCGTCTAACATTTCTAAATTATCTTGGCCTACTACTTCGATTATCCTTAAAATCGCTGGGGCAGTTTCATTATTATTTATCATGACCTGAATATCTGTTGGCATTTCTGAATCAAATATCTCGTATAAGTTATTGTATCTTTTATCAATCTTTACTCCGTCTGATTTTAGAGATTCAATGACAATTATATCTTTTTTTGAGAGAGTATATTTTTTATTTTTTTTAATTTTCTTTAAAAAATTATTTATATCTTTCTCAGTTTTATTTTTATTATAATCTCCACTAAAATATTTTAGAAGTTTTGATTGATGAATAAGATCCTCATTATATTTTATTTTTTTTCTATTGGTTTCATTACTATCAGTATAATCTAAATAAAAACTTGAGTGCTTTGATGATATTTGGTCTAATTCAAATGGCTCAAGTAATACCTTAAGATAATTGTCAAATGCATTAGCAAGATTATCTTTAATAAAAGATTCTTTTAAAATTTTAATTAATTCCATTTTTTTATTTGGGTCTGACTCCAACAATATTCTTTGGTACAATAATGCTCTGCTCTCAATGTTGGTCAGTGTGTTTAATGCATCATTTATATTTAAGAATTGATTAATATTAAACTGAAATCTTTTATAAATCTCAAATAATTCCTCCTCGTCATAATTTTTATTATGTGTTGCGTATTCAATTAACTTAATTTTATCCAATTCATCCAAATCTATTTCATTTATTTGATATAATAAATTAGAGGCTGACAAATATTTCCATATTAATGGATTAGTATTTTGATTGGGTTCAAACGAAAAATCTGGATTTGTTTTATGCGCCAAATGGAATTCCAATATACTATTTTCAGAAACAGTTAAATCAATTTTATTTGTAAATCCAAAAAAGTAATTTAATTTATTTTCAAAATACTTGTCTTCAAACCCAAGCTCTTTTTGTAGATCAAAAAATAATTGTGCCTCTTCTTTTTTTCCATCATTAATTAAACAATATATGTTAAATTTTGATAAATATTCGTCTTGAATTGGTTCAGAGTTTTTTTTAAATATTTTACAGGCCTTATTAAGCTCAGATTTAGATAAATATTTATCAACTAAATATTTACTTAATTGAGGATGTAAATTTATAATTTCATTTTTTATCAAATATTCTTCTATTAACTCTAAATCATTATTCTTAATTAACCAATCTGATCTAATCTTTAAAAAATCCATATTATTAATATTTTTTTTAGGTGGGTAAGAGTTTGTTAACAAAACGATATTCATAAGATTTGCTGCGTCCTCTGATAAATCTATTTTTGCTAAGTTAGAAAAAAGATATTTAATCTGATCACCATTAGAATTTGACCACATATCTATTTTCAGTCCATAATCTTCTGGATCATAAAGACCTATTAATTTTATTACTTTTGAGTCAAGAGAATTATCCACCTCAATTAAATTATTATTATTGTTTAATTGTAAATTAAAAACATCAACATTATTTGATTTTGAATTTAAGTCTGAATTAGATAACTCTTCTTTATTTTTTGAATTTTCCTCAATTTTTTTTTTATCAATGTTCCATATATCAACAGGCTGGTTTTCTGAAAAAGTTTTGAATGTTGTTAAAAAAAAAATAGTTATAATTATTAAATATATTTTATTTAACAATTTTAAAATTTTCATTGGAAATAATTTTTTCAATTGTTTTTTTTGGGGTAGGAAAATCTATTTTATTTAATAGAAAAATTATTCCTACAAACACAGATAAGATCAAAAATAACTTAATAAATAATCCCGTAACACTTTTGCTTAAACTTGTTTTTCTTGTAAATTGCATATAAGTTTAGTTAATTTCAAATTAAGACATATTTGTGTTTTTTCAATAAAGAAACTTATGAAATCAAAAGAAAATTTAGTATTTTTGGGGATGATGGGCTCAGGAAAGAGTTCTATTGGCTTAATAGTATCAAAAAAATTGAGATTAAATTTTTTTGACATTGATAAGATAATTGAAGATGATCAAGAAATGAGGGTCTCAAAAATCTTTGAGACTAAAGGAGAGGATTTTTTTAGACAAGTAGAAAAAAAAATAACTCTTAGTATTTTAAGAAGTAAAAAGGGTGTAATTGCGCTTGGAGGGGGTGCATTTTTAAATCAAGATATTAAAAAAGAAGTTTTAAAAAATCATTTATCATTTTGGTTAAACTGGGAAATTGAGACCTTAATTGAAAGAATAAAAGATAGTAAAAAGAGGCCGTTAGTATTAAATTCCAGTAAAAATGAATTGGTTGAAATTATTAAAAAACGCTCAACAATCTATTCAAAAGCATTATATAAAATCAATTGTGAAAATTTATCAAAACATGAAGTTGTGAAAAAAATAATTAAGATTTATGAAACCCATTAAATTACTTGTCAAAACGAAGAATGAAAGATATCCCATTATAATTGGCAGAAATTTAATTTATAAATTAACAAATATCCTCAAAAAGAATTCAATTACTTTTAAAAAATGTTTGTTTGTAATTGATAAGAATGTTCCAAAAAAAAAATTAATGAAGATTACAAAATCTTTTAAGAATATTGAGGTTTATAAATATATGCTCTATGCAAATGAAAAAAATAAAAATCAAAAAAATGTAAACAAAATATTAAATATTTTATTGAATAAAAATTTTTCAAGAAATGATTGTATAGTATCTATAGGAGGAGGAATAACTGGTGATGTATCTGGTTTTGCTGCAAGTATATTCAAAAGAGGTTTAAAATTTATAAATATACCTACAACATTACTATCTCAAGTAGACTCCTCTGTTGGAGGTAAAACAGGAGTTAATAGTAAACATGGTAAAAACTTAATTGGAAGTTTCTACCAACCAAAAATTGTCATTAGTGATGTTGAGTTTTTGAAAAGTCTTCCTTACAGAGAAGTTGTATGTGGATATGGAGAAATATTAAAACACTCAATTATTGCAAATAAAAAATTCTATTTTTTTTTAAATAAGAATATCGATAATGTATTGAAATTAAAGTCTCCATTTATAGAAAAATCTATTTACGAAAGTTGCAAAATTAAGAAATTGATTGTTGAGAAAGATACGAAAGAAATAGGTTTAAGAAAAATTTTGAATTTTGGACATACTTTTGCGCATGCGTATGAAGCAAGTTTAAATTTTTCAAATAAATTAAATCATGGTGAAGCTGTAATTTTAGGAATTAAATCTGCATTTAATTTCAGCTTAGAAAAAAAATATTTCAAAAGAAACGAATTTAATCTTGTATTGAATCACTTAAATAATTCAGATTTTCCTAACTCCTTAAAAGATTATTTTTCATCTGGTGATCTCAATAGAATTGTTTCATTTATGCTAAGAGATAAAAAAAATAATTCTGATAAAATTAAACTTATGCTAATAAAAAAAATTGGAGGCCCAATTATCGAAAAAGAATATTCAGAGCATACTATCAGACAATTTCTTAAAAAAAGTCTATCCAATAAAAATTTGCAAAGAATGAATGTGGGTTTTTAATTCACTATCTAAAATTTTGTAAATCTTTTTGTTACTTTCAATTTTGCTTAATATCTTAAGTTCTTTTGAGTGGATCTTAATTTTAAGATGAAATTTTTTGCTGTCATGTCCAGAATGATTTTTATGTAAAAATGTTTTATCTTCAATTAAAATATTTTCAAT
>TARA_B100001057_G_scaffold491718_1_pt1 | contig 11067 bp, 2 predicted proteins | sample TARA_B100001057 | Tara Oceans TARA_B100001057 (sample SAMEA2621839) | marine metagenome | biome: marine biome (ENVO:00000447); feature: surface water layer (ENVO:00002042); material: "saline water (ENVO:00002010), including plankton (ENVO:xxxxxxxx)" | depth 5 m | reverse complement strand
AGATATTGGGTTAGAGATAATTTTAGGACTCTCACTTACCTCCTTGTAGTCACGTATTCCGTTAATATCTGCGTCGAGCGGGTCTGAGTATCCTAGTAGTGAAACTGAGCCAGTAGAGTCGATAAAAATAACTCTACCCAAGGAGTCTACAATAACTGGAGAGGAGTCAGATATACCGTCGTCATCGATATCTCCAAAACCTGCCTCAGAGACGTCATAACAGTTATCTCCGTCAGAATCCAGGTCGAAACTATTCTTTATCCCGTCTCCGTCAAGATCTTCGTCAGTCTCTTCGCTGTCGTAAATTCCGTCGTTGTCGTCGTCCAAGTCAACATCGTCAGGGATGCAGTCCCTGTCGTTATCTGGCCTCATCTTTATAGTGACAACATTTGAGGTGTCGTTTTCACCACACTGAAAACCTCTAGTCTCCAGTATAACCATATACTGACGACCTACCATTGATGTGTCGAATTCGGTAATCTCAAGTCTGTTAGAGAAGATGTCTTTGTACTTAGTCTTGTCAAGAAAACTCCACGGTTCACTGTTTTCTTTTCTTGTCCACCACTTGTATGAAATATTGTTACCCTGCCCTCTGACCTCGAAGAAGATGTCTGACTCCTCATCAGGACAGGGGTCGAGGACTATCTCCTCAGGCTGAGATAATATACCCACCTGGTACCCAAACTCTCTGAAATCTGGTGCCGAGGAGTTATCATTATCCTCGGGGAACGTGTACCCGTCAACTACATCGGTCTTGTCATTATTTTGAATGACCCTCCCCCTGTCATCGACATAGACACCCTGAGAGGAACCGTATCCTAAGATCCCGTTATCATCCTGGTCTGTGAAGCCAGCCTCTACTACGTCAAAGCACCCGTCACCATCTGAGTCGAGATCGTACCTATTCAGGATACCGTCACCGTCAGAATCTGTATCTCCCTCCCAGTAGTCTAGGATCCCGTCGTTGTCGTCATCTAAGTCATCTGCGTCAGTTATCCCGTCCTTATCAAAGTCTGAGTAGGAGTAGAAGTACCCGGCGAGGCCTTGGACAGAGTTGTAGCCGTAGTACTGACCGTATACCGGTCCGTCAGACTCGATAGTTAGTCTCTTGTCGGGGCCTAGGGGTAGGATAAGTTCGAGGTCGTTATTATCAAAGAAGTACCAGGAGAAGTCATCCCTCCCAATAATTTGTTCTGTCTGGGGGTTCAGCGATGACGAAGAGACTCCGTTAAGGATAAGATCTGCACCGGTAGAGGTAAGTATTTTTAGAGACATCTCAAACTTAGTGCTTGCGATATCTTCTATATTATATATCCCATCAATTTTGTTGGAGGCCACAGGATTTATCCCATTTACAAGCATCATTGCCTGCTTTGTTGCGCTCCCGTCACGGCCCGCCATGTTCTGGTACCCATACACACGCTTATTCGAGAGGAGATATATGTGCTGGACCGAGCTACCAGCTTTCTCACCGAAATATAAGGTTTTGTACTCGCCCCTACTCAGGATGTAGTCTGGAGAGGTGGTGGCAGTATCTTCAACATTTGTCTGAAGCCAGAGTTTCGTGTTGTCCTCGTGGGCAACAATTATAGGGTATTCGTTAGTGTTACTAGCTTGTCCATTTATATTTATCTGTCCCGCCGCCCTCATGAAAATATATTCGTTTGAGATGTTGTCAATGGGTTTTATCTGATCGAAACCGATATCCCTCCCGTTTCCCTGCCAGGAGTTACTCCCACCCCAGAAACCTACATTCACTACAATATTCTGACTAGATTCGACCAGGGCGCCTACTAGAGCGTCAAGGTTCTCTTCAGGTGTCCCAGGGACGTTATCGAGGGCGAATGCGTGTGTCTGGTACTTGTCGAGGGAGAATGTATAATTTCCGAGGGAATCAATCTGGTAATCTTCAGAGTCGCCGAGGACATGTTCCCAACCCGAACCTAAATCACTTAATTTCACATCGGTTTTCCCACTCTCCACAGCTAGAACTGTAAAGAAGACCCTCCTGTGAGTTGACTGTATGTTATTTATCCCGTGGCCGAGGCGAAATACCCTTCCTGGAGCAGATTCTCCCTTCAGGAATGAGGAATTTGCCTGCTGCCTCTCGAAATAGTTTAGTGACGATCCGTCATCCCACCTCCATCCTCCCGATGGCTCTGAGAAGAGTGGATCTGAAGAATCTTGGAATAGACCAATCCAGGGCCCGTAGTCATTGTAACCAAAAAAGTCTAAGTCTTGAAGTTGTTCAATCCAGTTCTCTACCCTATTCTGCTCCTCCTGAGTATTTATACTTAGTAGGTAACCCCCGAGACTGATTGCTATATTCCTTGACTCTCCCCAGTTCCTCGTAAAATCAGATATGAAGTAGCTGTGCCCATCGAATAGACCCAGAAAGATATAATTATCCCCGATGTCTTCTATGTTATAATCAAATTCAATAATAAAGGGGAGGTTATCGGTATTATACAAGTCATTCCACAGCCCGTTCCACCAGATATGTGCGTAATTTTCCTCGTTATCCTCACCAGAGCAGCAGTCGTTAGGTTCTGCGCTATTCCAGCTGGTATACTGCGTCTGGGCGTCAGCGTCGTAATTTCCAGCCTGGAATCTTGTCTCTACAAATATTGGTACAGGCTGAGTGAGACCCTGGTCTTTATATCCCTGAACCATCATACCCTTGTCTGACATGTTTTTTCCTAAGTCACTTGTAGTTATGACCAGTGGCGTCTCGTCATCGTCCCCGACCCTGTATGAAATTGATCTTCCCTCCTCCAGAGTGCGAAAAGTTGGCGTCTGGGCAACAAATTTTGATATTTTTATGTAAACTGGTCCACCTTTGTAGGGGGAGGTGACGTAGATGTACTGTTCCTTTGCAAATAGTGTATTCTTCTGATTTGAGTGTACTGGGCCGACATAGTGCACAGAGGACTGGGAGAAAAGATTAAAACTGACAAGTAAAAGAAGTACTAATATTCTCATTCCAGTATTAAATATACTGATCATGAGTTAAATCTAGACTGTGTAGATGTTATTTCTTGAAATTTAGTCTCTGGTTCTAGCTCCTCCGAGCTCGACGATGATAAACTCTGTCCTCCTATTAAGCTGGTGCTCCTCCTCCGAGAGAGTCCTGCATCCGTTTGGACTTGAGACGTTAGGTGTTGTCTCACCAAAACCTTTACCGTATATCCTCTCGCTGTTGTCAATCCTCTCCTGGATGTATGCCGCAGAAGACTTTGCCCTCCTGTCTGAGAGGTAGAGGTTGTACTCGTCAGAACCCCTACAGTCAGTGTGTGATCCAAGCTCTATAACCATACCTGGGTAGTCAGACATAACATCTACAATTTTATCGAGCTCTATCGCGGCGTCAGGTCTGATATTTGCCTTGTCGAAATCGAAATAAATTGGATTAATTTCAATGATGTCGGCAAGGTTTACGCCTACCGCGAGTTTACTTAGTACAACAAAGCTCGTGTCAGTCATGACCCCGTCTGAGGCAACGTAGAACACAGTATCTGATGTGTAAGGGATCTCGTCATCTGGGATGTAGTCAACACCACCGTTGTCGGTGAATACTATCTCTCCGAACTGTGGCTCACCAATTATAATCGCCTCCAGGTCGTCTCCTCCAGGGTCTGAGTCGTTCGCAAGTAGCGTGTCTGTACTGATTCTTATGGGCTCACCCGGTGAGAAGATAATTTTATCTTCCTGGGCAAGAGGCACTGTTGGGTCGATAATCTTAATCCTCACATTCACTGGTTCACTGTTAAGTGGGCCGTTAGATACAATATAGGTAAACGAGTCTAAAGGTGCCGTAGTCGTAGTATTTATGTAGGTGAAGGTACCGTTATCATTGAAATCAAGGCTACCGTTGAGTGGAGTGTCATCAAGTAGCGTAGACCTTGAGACAAGTCCCTGGAGGATGTCGTATGACGTCCCAGCGACCTCTCCGTCGTTTACAAGGACACCGAGGTCACCTAGTACTAGTGTGTCACCCCTGGCCATTGTGTAGTAGTCGTCGACACCGAATGGTGGCTGAATATCTATCTTGAATGAGTATATGTCGTCCTCACCCTTACCTCCTGGTCTGTTTGAGGAGATATAACCGAACTTAAATTTTGAGTCTATGTAGAATGAGAAGTCATCTTTCGAGGTGTTGAAGGGATTTCCTAGGTTCAATACCTCCTGTGTCTCTGAACCGAGTCCGACAGTCATGTAGACATCTAACCCACCGAGTCCTGGGTGTGCGTTAGATGAGAAGAATAAGATGTCGTCCCTGTAAATAAATGGGAATACCTCGTTACCCTCAGTGTTGACACCGGGACCTAAGTTAACAGGCTGAGAATATCTCCCGTTCCTGTCTATGTTGACATAGTATATATCGAATCCTCCGAGGCCTTCAGGCATGTTTGAGGAGAAGTATAATCTCGTTCCATCCTTGCTGACAGATGGGTGCATGACAGAGTACTCGTCGTTGTTAAATGGTAAATTCCTTACCCTAGAGAGGTTCCCGTCGTCGTAGTTGGCAACGTATACGTTGAGGTGTAGTGCGTCGTCTCTACCAGATTTTGTTCCTGATCTAGTGAAGTACATGGTCTCTCCATCCTCAGAAATAACTGCAGGTCCATCCTGGAATGCTGTATTCATCTCTGTACCTCCAATCAGTTTCGCGTCGAAAGAGCTGATACTGTCCTCCACAAAGCTGGAGTTGAATAGGTTGAAGGTTGGTCTCTCCGGCCTGATATATTTCCCCCTGCTTATCTTCCCTGTATTCTGGATGCCGGAAGATGTGAACATCATACTGATATCCTCGCCGTCCTCGCCAGATCTCAGTGCGTACCCACCGAAGTCAGAGAGCTCTGTATTCGTCTCCAAATTCTTGAGGTCGTACTTACTGACTGAGTTAAGGAGTCTCTGGTAGTAGTTGTCGCTAGTCTCGAATAGTGACACCCTGACCTCTCTTGCCTTCTGCCTGGCGTATTTCTTCCTGTTCTTGTTACCCTCGTTGTACATACCGAGTTGATCCTGGAGCTGAGATAGGATCAGGTAGTCTTCCGTCTCTACGTCATCACCAGCGTTTACAATCGTCTCGAATATAACCCTTGCCTTATCAACAGAATCTAGCTCTACGTATGATTTACCTAGGTTTCTCTGTACCTCTACACTTGGTGCACTGACCTTCTCGTACCTGTCTGCAGCCTTCCTGAAACTCTCGTTATTGAAATGAAAATTTCCCCAGTTCACATTCTTTGTGTCGTCATCACCCTTACTTAGCTCGAAGAGTGGGAACCTACTCTTCTTGTCATCGACCTCCTGAGAGTGTGTGAGAATAGGAATGAATAGAACTATGAATAAAAGTAACGTCCTCATATCTAAAAGTATCTAGGTGATTTGATAATATCTTTCTTCCTGAACATGAAATCGTACCTGAGAAGTATCTCGTGGCTACCTCCGTTGTACTTGAATGTGGTGTTACCTACTGAGTAGTCATAAGAGTACCCTATGGCGATATTCTCGTTCAGGTTAATTCCAGCCATGAGACCGAGACCACCTCCATTTTTACCAGTGGGGATAAACCTCCCCATTGCAGTCCTCGCCATGCCACCGAGCCAGAAAAAATCTTTAAATACAGCGTATGCGCTTATGTCGAGGGTTACTGGTGCGTTCTTAGTCATCTTCAGGTAGACACTTGGCCTGAGCTTGATATCTCTGTTTATATCGAAAAGGGCTCCTGCTATCGCGAAGTAGTGTCTCTGCGACTGGTCAAATTCCTTCTCGAGGATGTTAGGGACAGAAAATCCAGCGTACCACTTAACTGTATTGTAATAAATTCCAGCTCCTACGTTAGGTAGAAATTTTCTTCTCACGTCCCTGCTGAACGATGGATCTATCTGATCTGGGTCACCGGCGTCTAGGTCTAGCATAGAGAAGTCCGAGCTGAACGCGTTACCACCACCCTTTAGGCCGAAAGAGAGCTTGTGACCACTCTGCGTTACCTGGAGATGGTACGCTAGGTCAAGAGCAAAATTTGTCGACTTTATAGGGCCAATTTTATCATTTAAGATACTAAATCCGAAACCGAGCTGGTCATTGAATAGTGGAGAGTTAATAGAGAGTGTCTGCGTCCTAGGTGCACCGTCGAAGTTTATCCACTGGGACCTGATGACAGACATCACACTGAGTACCTCCCTAGATCCAACATATCCAGGGTTTATAGATTGTGTGTTGAACATGTAGTGGCTAAACATAGCATCCTGCTGCGCCCTGGCACTGAAACCAGAGATTAACACTACTAAAAATATCACTACATTTCTCATCATTAACTTTCCAAATTTAATCATTTCATCTTCTAATATAAATAAATCCTTTCCTGTATCTATTATCTTCCTCTACCGGGTTACCGTCTTTGTCAGTAGCTCCTAGGTCAATCACGTAGAAGTAGACAGTCTCTGGGAGGAGCTTTCCATTAGTCCTTCCGAAGTTTGCGACACCTTCAAAGTTCTTACTTGGGTCCTCGTTCTCGTATCCTTCCATCTCAAATACCTTGAGCTCCCACCTGTTGTAGATCTGTACAGTGTTGTTAGGGTAGTAATCAATTCCAGTGATGAACCATGTGTCGTTGGTTCCGTCACCGTTAGGTGATATACCCTGAGGGATATGTAGATCTCTAAACTTAACATCCAGCACAACTGCATCGGACAGTACGAAAGCACACTTGTACCCTTTCGCAGTCACCTTGACCCTGTACAATGTGTTGTCGTGGTCATCAAAAGTAACTTCTGATATCGTCATAGAGTCCGTATCCACTCCGCTGTACTCTAGACCGTTCTGTAGGTCTGTCCAGGTTGTGTCTTGCTCGTCGTCAGATACTATACCCTGCTGCCACTGGTACTCGGCTGGTAGGTCACCGTCCACTGTCACTCCCACAGCGTACGATACGTCGTCACCCTGGAACACAGTACCTGCGTACTCAGGCTGAGAGTCGATTTCTACTACAAGCACTAGTGCATCGTAGCAGTCTAAGATACCGTTACCGTCTGAGTCAACTGGTTCTTTGTAACCGTCTTGCTCCTCAGTTATCACCTGTCCATTACCATCGACTTGAGGGGTTCCAAGTCCTAAGATACCGTCACCGTCGAGATCGCTGAATCCTGCCTCTACTACGTCGTTACAGCCGTCATCGTCACTATCTAGATCGATGTAGTTAGGTATTCCGTCATCTAATTCTTCTGTGACGTCACTATTTGGCTGGCCAGTATCCTCTGAGGCGTCTGCCATACCGTCGTTGTCGGCATCTACGTAACCCTCGTCGTCCTCGTCGATCATACCGTCATTATTTGTGTCGAGGTCAGTGAACTCATTGGCACCGTCCTCATCGAAGTCGGCATCTATACCGTCACCACCCTCTATCACGTCGTGGATACCGTCGTTGTCAGAGTCGAGGTCTTGGTAGTTATTAGTTCCGTCCTCATCAGTATCTATTACTGGAGTGTCTTCAGCTGCGTCAGCCATACCGTTACCGTCCTCGTCAGCAAATACGTAGTCGTCGTTAGTGTCTAGGGTGTCTATTCTTCCGTCACCGTTTGTGTCGAGAGATCCGTCTCCACCCTCGATCACATCCTGTATACCGTCGTTGTCAGAGTCTATGTCGACGAAGTCAGGGAAGTTGTCGTTGTCTGTATTAGTGATAGGTGTCGACTCGGCGTCGTCATCCATACCGTCAGCATCTGTGTCAGTAAATCCGTCGTCGTCCTCGTCTATTACACCGTCCTCATTTGTATCGTAAACTGCGTCACCGCCCTCCTCGACGTCGTGGATACCGTCGTTGTCAGAGTCAAGATCTAGGTGGTTGTGGAGTCCGTCACCGTCAGAGTCGAAAGGATCTGTAGGTTCGGAGTCGTCATCCATACCGTCACCGTCGTCGTCAGTGTACCCAGAGTCAAGAGAGTCTATCGCACCGTCAGCGTTGGTGTCGTAACGTCCGTCACCAGACTCGGTAACATCGTGGATACCGTCGTTATCAGAGTCGATATCTACGTAGTCAGGAGTTCCGTCTCCGTCGTGGTCAGTTGGGTCTGTAGTCAGCGTAGGATCGTACATTCCGTCGCCGTCTAGGTCTAGGAAGTTGTCATCATTCTCGTCAAGCTGGCCGTCGTTATTAGTATCTAAGGCACTATCTCCACCCTCTACGACGTCGTGGATACCGTCGTTGTCGGAGTCGATATCCTGGTAGTCTGGGAGGCCGTCTCTGTCAGATTCAGTTACAGGAGTTGCCTCAGCCCTGTCATCCATACCGTCTCCGTCCTCATCGACAAATCCCTCGTCATCTTTATCTACCCAGCCGTCACCGTTTGTATCTAAGTCACCATCTCCACCTTCTAACACATCCTGTATACCGTCGTTATCGGAGTCGAGGTCAATGTAGTCAGGGTACGTGTCTGCGTCAGATTCAGTAACCGGAGTAGACTCGGAGTCGTCGTCCATACCGTCTCCGTCGTCGTCAGAGTATCCGTCATCGTCAGAGTCGATCACACCGTCACCGTTAGTGTCTAAGGCACCGTCTCCACCCTCCTCGACATCATGTATACCGTCGTTATCTGAGTCGATATCTAGGTAGTTAGGGATATCGTCAAGGTCAGTGTTGAGTTCAGTACTGGCCTCGGAGTCGTCGTCCATACCGTCGTTGTCGAGGTCAGAGAAGCCGTCATCGGTCTCGTCAATGGCACCGTCTCCGTTGGTATCGAACTCACCGTCTCCACCCTCTTCCACGTCGTGGATACCGTCGTTGTCGGAGTCAATATCCTGGTAGTTAGGTGTACCGTCACCGTCAAAGTCAGTCACAGGAGTAGATTCAGAGGTATCGTCCATACCGTCTTGGTCTTCATCCTTAAAGTTCTCATCGTCCCCGTCGATTACGCCGTCGTTGTTAGTGTCGAGGGCACTGTCTCCGCCTTCCTCGACATCGTGGATACCGTCGTTGTCAGAGTCAATGTCGATGTAGTCAGGGTAGTTATCAGAGTCAGACTCAGTAACTGGTGTAGCTTCTGACGCGTCATCCATACCGTCGCCGTCTAGATCTTCAAATCCGGTGTCTTCGGTATCTATCACACCGTCACCGTTTGTGTCAAGGTCACCGTCTCCGCCCTCTTCCACGTCGTGGATACCGTCGTTATCGGAGTCGATATCTAGGTAGTTAGGGAGCGTGTCTCCGTCGAAGTCTGGTGTAGGAGTTGACTCGGAGTCGTCGTCCATACCGTCGCCGTCAGCATCTTCGTAGCCTGTATCGTTCTCGTCAATGACACCGTCACCGTTTGTATCAAGGTCACCGTCTCCACCCTCTTCCACGTCGTGGATACCGTCGTTGTCGGAGTCGATATCGAGGTAGTTAGGGAGCGTATCTCCGTCGTAATCAAGAGTAGGTGTTGTCTCGGAGTCGTCGTCCATACCGTTGCCGTCAGCGTCCTCGTAGCCTGTATCGTTCTCGTCAATGACACCGTCACCGTTTGTGTCTAAGTCTCCGTCTCCACCCTCTACTACGTCGTGGATACCGTCGTTGTCAGAGTCTATATCTTGGTAGTTAGGTACTCCGTCTCCGTCAGAGTCAGCTACAGGAGTAGTCTCAGAGTCGTCGTCCATACCGTCTCCGTCAGCATCCTCGTAGCCTGTATCGTTCTCGTCAATGACACCGTCACCATTTGTGTCTAAGTCTCCGTCTCCACCCTCTTCTACGTCGTGGATACCGTCGTTGTCAGAGTCTATATCTAAGTAGTCAGGTAGGCTGTCGCCATCAGTCTCAGTCACTGGTGTGCTTTCAGAGTCGTCGTCCATACCGTCACCGTCTGTGTCAGAGAACCCGTCGTCGCTGGTGTCGATGACACCGTCACCGTTCGTGTCTAGGTCTCCGTCTCCACCCTCCTCGACATCGTGGATACCGTCGTTGTCAGAGTCTATGTCATTGTAGTTAGGGTTTCCGTCATTATCAGTGTCAGGAGCTTCGGTAGCCTCAGTGTCGTCGTCCATACCGTCACTGTCTAAGTCGGTATATCCCTCATCTGAGGAATCTACCCTTCCGTCACCGTTAGTGTCAGAGTCACCGTCTCCACCCTCTTCGACGTCAAATATTCCGTCGTTGTCAGAGTCTATATCTAAGTAGTCAGGGATCTGGTCTCCGTCGTAGTCTTTCACATCTGTAGGCTCGGCGTCGTCGTCCATTCCGTCGTTATCCTCGTCAGTGTATCCCTCGTCGTTCTCGTCGATTACACCGTCACCGTTAGTGTCTAAGTCACCGTCTCCACCCTCTTCGACATCAAATATACCGTCGTTATCAGAGTCTATGTCTTGGTAGTCAGGGGTTCCGTCCTCGTCGGAGTCAGTTACAGGAGTAGTCTCCGAGTCGTCGTCCATACCGTCGCCGTCGACGTCAGTGAATCCTGTGTCGTTCTCGTCGATTACACCGTCGTTGTTAGTGTCTAAGTCTCCGTCACCACCCTCTACGACATCGAATATGCCGTCGTTGTCGGAGTCGATATCCTGGAAGTCAGGTCTTCCGTCGTTGTCAGTGTCAGTAGCAGGTGTCTCCTCTGCAGAGTCGTCCATGCCGTCACCGTCTTCGTCTGAGTACCCGTCGTCTTTATCGTCGATCACTCCGTCGTTGTTTGTGTCGAGGTCACCGTCTCCACCCTCTATCACGTCGTGGATACCGTCGTTGTCAGAGTCAAGATCTAGGTAGTCAGGTAGGCTGTCACCGTCGGTGTCTGGAACAGGAGTAGTCTCCGAGTCGTCGTCCATACCGTCATTGTCCTCGTCAGAGTAGCCCTCGTCATTCTCGTCGATGACACCGTCATTATTCGTGTCAAGGTGACCGCTTCCACCCTCCTCGACATCAAATATACCGTCGTTATCCGAGTCGATATCTAGGTAGTCAGGTCTTCCGTCACCGTCGTAGTCAGGCTGGTCAGTATCTTCTGAGGCGTCAGCCATACCGTCGTTATCCTCGTCGGCAAAGCCCTCGTCGTCCTCGTCGATCATACCGTCACCGTTAGTGTCTAAGTCACCGTCTCCACCCTC
>TARA_B100001057_G_scaffold135811_1_pt1 | contig 11071 bp, 8 predicted proteins | sample TARA_B100001057 | Tara Oceans TARA_B100001057 (sample SAMEA2621839) | marine metagenome | biome: marine biome (ENVO:00000447); feature: surface water layer (ENVO:00002042); material: "saline water (ENVO:00002010), including plankton (ENVO:xxxxxxxx)" | depth 5 m | reverse complement strand
TTAAAGGGAGTAAGAAGTGCGTCGGAGAATTTAAAAGATGTTTCTAGTATAACCCCATTGACTCTAAATGATCGACTTTCTAAACAATTTAATTCAAGAGTTTTTTTGAAAAGAGAAGACCTTCAAAAAGTCAGATCATTTAAAATCAGAGGGGCTTTTAATAAAATTAAGTCAGTTGATTTTAATAACTCAAAAAATAAAAGAATTATTTGTTCAAGTGCTGGTAATCATGCACAAGGTTTTGCTTTTTCTTGTAACAAGTTAAAAATATTTGGTACTGTCTATATGCCTGAAACTACTTCTAAGCAAAAAGTTGAAAGAGTAAAGATGTTTGGAGGAGATTATATAAAAATAATTTTATTTGGAGATAATTTTGATGATGCACAAAAAGAAGCTCAAAAAAATCTTTCAGATGATACGATTTTTATTCATCCATTTGATGATATTAAAGTTATTGAAGGTCAAGGAACAGTTGCTCTTGAAATTTTAGATCAAATTGATAAACATTTTGATTATTTAATTGTTCCCATTGGAGGAGGGGGGTTAATTTCAGGAATAATAACTGTTTTTAAGGATTTATCACCAAAAACAAAAATAATTGGTGTTGAAGCTCAGGGAGCTCCAGCTATGTATAAATCAATTAAAGAAAATAAAATTATTACGTTAAATAAAATAGATAATTTTGTTGATGGTGTATCCATAAGAAAGATTGGGAAAATCCCGTTTGAACTGTGTAAAGATTACTTAGACGATTTGATTGTTGTACCTGAAGGTAAAATATGTCAAACGATTTTAGAGTTATATAATAAAGATGGTATTGTTGTTGAACCAGCTGGAGCGATTGGAATATCTGCTTTGGAGATGAATTATGAGAAATTCCAAAAAAAAAATGTTGGTGTTTTAATTTGCGGAGGTAATAATGATATTACTAGAATGGCTGAAATTAAAGAAAGAGCATTAGTATATTCAAATTTAAAGCACTACTTTATAGTTAAATTTCCCCAAAGAAAAGGGGCCTTGAAAGAATTTGTTAATAATGTAATTGGAGAAAATGATGATATTACATTTTTTGAATATGTAAAAAAGAACAATAGAGAATATACCTCTGCTATTGTAGGAATAGAGTTAAAGTTTTCTAAAGATTTAGACCAATTAATACAAAAAATGAAAGAAAGTGGTTTCTTTGGAGAATATTTAAATAATAAACCAGAAACCTTGCGTTTTTTAATATAAAATATATGTCTTCACAAAACCATACTTTTGAACAATTACACTGCAAAGAATATTTAGTTAATGGAAAACTAGAAAAGTGGGAAGGTTCCGTCTCTAATGTATATTCAACCATTGACAGTAATCCGAGTACTTCTTATTCTCCAACTCTATTGGGTTCAATTCCTGACATGGACTCAGACTCTGCTATAGAGGCTCTTGAATCTGCTAAAAATGCTTTTAATCGTGGTCAAGGAAAATGGCCTACAATGAAAGTTATAGATAGGTTAAAATGTATGAAAAGATTTGCTGATAAGATGAAGGACCATAGGGATCAAGTAGTTGAATTATTAATGTGGGAAATTGGAAAAAACAAATCAGACTCTGAAAAAGAATTTGATAGAACTGTGAAATATATTTATGATACAATTGACGAGTATAAAAATATTGACAGATCATCCTCAAGGTTTGAGAAAGACTCTGGAATTCACGCTCACATTAGAAGAGGGCCTTTGGGTGTCGTATTATGTTTAGGTCCTTATAATTATCCTTTAAACGAAACTTTTTGTCTTCTTATTCCTGCAATTTTAATGGGAAATACTACAATTTTTAAACCTGCAAAACATGGTGTCTTACTTATTTCACCGTTATTAAAAGCTTTTAAGGAATGTTTCCCTCCAGGTGTTGTAAATATTTTATTCGGTAGGGGTAGAAAAATTTGCCCACCTATAATGAAAACTGGTCATGTAGATGTTTTAGCTTTAATTGGACATAGTTCTTCTGCTGTTGCATTACAAGATCAACATCCTAATAAGAATAGACTTAGATTAGTACTTGGTTTAGAAGCAAAAAATCCTGCTATTATTTTACCTGATGCTGATTTAGATTTAACGATTCAAGAATGTATTTCAGGTTCTTTATCATATAATGGCCAAAGATGTACTGCCCTAAAAGTACTTTATGTTCATGAATCTATTGCCGATGAGTTTAACAAAAGATTCTCTAAAGCCGTTGATAATCTTAAATTTGGAATGCCTTGGGAAAAAGATTCTTTTCTAACGCCACTTCCTGAACCCTCGAAACCAGAGTATATTAGAGGTTTGATAGATGATGCTGTATCAAAAGGTGCTAAAATAATAAACAGTAAGGGTGGTGAATTGTCAGATAATTATTGCTATCCAGCAGTTCTATATCCAGTTAATAACACAATGAAAGTATTCGAAGAAGAACAATTTGGTCCAGTTGTTCCAATTATTCCGTTTAATGATATAGATAAGCCTTTAGGTGATATGGCTAATTCTGAATATGGTCAACAGGTTAGTTTATTTGGAACTGATACAAAGAAGATTGGTCCTTTAATTGATACACTTGCAAATTTAGTTTGTAGAGTAAATCTAAATAGCTCTTGTCAAAGAGGTCCTGATATTTACCCTTTTACTGGTAGAAAAAACTCTGCAGTTAGCACATTAAGTGTTCATGATGCCCTAAGAGCCTTCTCTATTAGAACATTTGTTGCTTCAAAGGACAATATTCACAATAACAGAATATTAAAAAAACTTTTAGATTCAAATGATTCTAACTTTATCTCAACTGACTATATCCTTTAGTTATTTTGAATAAATTTTACAATATAGTCACCAACCTCATTTGTTGAGTAAGCCTTTTCGTCTTTATTTACTAAATCAGATGTCTTAAATCCGTTTAAAAGTGAACTTTCAACAGCATTGTTGATAAGACTAGACTCATCTTTTAAATTATATGTAAAGTCTAGCATCATCGAAAGTGATAGAATAGAAGCGATTGGATTGGCTATTTTCTTTCCTGTAGCTTCAGGGTAGGAACCATGGATTGGTTCGTAAACTGCATTTTTTGATCCAACTGATGCTGAAGGCATTAATCCCATTGATCCTGATATAACTGAAGCTTCATCTGTAAGTATATCTCCAAAAAGATTTGACGTTATTAAAACGTCATATGAACTAGGCCATTGAATAAGTCTCATAGCAACAGCATCAACAAATTCATATGTAACAGTTACCTCAGGATAATCTTTTTCCATTGATTGGACAGTCTCTCTCCAAAGTCTAGAGGTTTCAAGAATATTAGCCTTATCAACACAACAAAGTTTTTTTGATCTTTTTTGGGCATATTCAAATCCCATTTTTGCAATTCTTATTATTTCATCTCTTGAGTATTGACATGTATCAAATGCATAATTATCATTATTTTTTCTACCTCTTTCTCCAAAATAAATCCCTCCTGTTAATTCTCTGACGAATAGTATATCGGTACCAGTTATTCTTTCTTCTTTAATTGGTGACATATTTAGAAGTGAATCAAAGACTACAGTCGGCCTTAAATTTGCGAAAAGCCCAAGTTTTCTCCTCATTTCAAGTAAACCTTGTTCAGGTCTAATTTTAGCTTTTGGGTCATTATCATATTTTGGATCTCCAATTGCACCAAATAAAACTGCATCTGACTTTAAGCACAGATCATGTGTTTCAGATGGGTATGGATTATTGAAGTTATCTATAGCAATAGCACCAACTAAACCTTCATTCATTTCAACATTATGGTTAAATTTTTTTGCGATACAATTAAGAACTTTTATAGACTCATTTGTAACTTCAGGTCCAATTCCATCTCCTGCAAGGACAGCTATTTTTAATTTCATATTTATTCTGTGTTTAACATTTTTTCAGTTGCTTTAATTGCAGCAACAGTTTGATCAGTATCTAGACCTCTTGTTTTGAATTTTTTAGAACCAGTATCCCATGTGATTGTAGTTTCACAAAATGCATCTGAATCACTACCTGGAGGTATTCTAACTGCATAATCAATTAATTTTGGAAGATATCTTTTCTGATTAGAATATATTTTTTTAAGTGCATTCATAAAAGCATCAAATTGACCATCACCAGAACAACTTTCTTGAAAGAGTTTATTATTAATTATTAGAGATAATGAGGCAGAAGGTCTAAGTGTTTTAGCATGAGTTAACACATACGACTCAATAATTATATTCTTCTTTTTTTCGGGATAATCTAAAACATCACTAATTATGTATGGTAAGTCTTCAATTGTTACTTTTTCTTTTTTATCTCCAAGTTCAATTACTTTAGATGTCACTATACCTAATTCTTTATCATTTATTTTAATACCTAATTCGTCTAGATTTTTTTTGATATTAGCTTTTCCAGAAGTTTTTCCTAATGCATATTTTCTTTTCCTTCCAAATCTACTCGGTTTTAAGTTATTATAATAAAGGTTTTTTTTGTTGTCTCCATCAGCGTGAACTCCAGCAGTTTGTGTAAAAACATTTTCACCTACTATAGGTTTATTAGACGAAACAGTCTGACCTGAAAAAGTTGATATTAGCTTACTGGCTTTAAATAAATTTTTTTCATCTACATTAATCTTAACATTTGGTAGAAAATCTTTAATTGCAGCTACAGCACTTGAAAGTGGCGTGTTTCCAGCTCTTTCTCCCATTCCGTTAATTGTTAAATGTAGCCCATCACATCCAGCTCTAATTGCCTCCATTGAATTACCAACACTAAGATCATAATCATTATGACCATGGAAATCAATATGAAAATCTGGAAACTTTGTTTTTATTTCACTTAAAAATTCAAAGGTTTCGTAATGAGTTAAAATTCCCAATGTGTCAGGCAGTAGTATTCTTTTTATTTTTTGACTGTATAAAAAATTTAAAAAATCCATTACGAATTCTCTACTATTTTTCATGCCATTACTCCAATCTTCAAGGTATACATTGGTCTCAATTGAATTCTTTTCTGCAGTTTGAATTATTTCTTCAATATCTTTAAAATGATCAGAAGGTGTTTTTTTTAATTGATGTTTAAGATGATTTAGTGAACCTTTAGTAAGAAGATTTTGAACAACACATCCAGACTTTAATAACCAATTGATTGATTTTCCTTTATCTAAAAAAGTAAGAACTTCAATTTTTTTTATTTTATTATTCTTATTTGCCCAGTTAGTAATTTGTTTAACTGAATCTAGCTCTCCATCAGATACTCTAGCAGAGGCTACTTCAATTCTATCTATATTTAGTTCCTCTATAAGAAGTTTAGCAATTGTTAATTTTTCTTTTGGTGAGTAGGATACTCCTGATGTTTGTTCACCATCTCTAAGAGTGGTATCCATTATTTCTATAAATCGAGACATTAGTATCTATCTTTATTTGCAAATGTAGATATTTCTTCTTTTTTATTTAGTAAATAGTCAATATCATCAAAACCATTGGACATATTACTTTTTTTGTAAACACTAATTTTAAATTTTTCCTTTTTATGTGAGTCTTTAATTTGGAATACTTGGTCTGCAAGATTAACTTCAAAAATGCTATTGGGATCATTATCTATTTCACTAAATATATCTAAAAGAAATGAATCAGATACTTGAACAGGAAGTACTCCAATATTTAAGCAATTATTTTTAAAAATATCTGCAAAGAAACTAGACACCACAGCTCTAAAACCATAGTCATATATTGCCCATACCGCATGTTCTCTAGAAGATCCGCATCCAAAATTTTTACCTGCAACTAATATTTTACCTTTATAATTTTTATTATTTAATGGAAATGAATCTATTTTTGAACCATCTGAATTAAATCGCCAATCTCTAAATAAATTATCACCAAAACCTTTTCTTTCGGTAGCTTTTAAAAATCTAGCTGGAATTATTTGATCTGTATCTACATTGTCAATGTTAACAGGAACACCAGAACTACTTAATATTTTAAATTTATCGTAAGCCATTTTTAAATAATTTCTCTTGGGTCTGTAATTTCACCTTTTATAGCAGTTGCAGCTGCAACCAAAGGACTAGCCAATAGTGTTCTAGCTCCAGGTCCTTGTCTTCCCTCAAAATTTCTATTAGTAGTACTAACTGCATATTTACCTTTTGGTATTTTATCATCATTCATAGCTAAACAGGCAGAACAACCAGGTTCTCTAAGTTTAAACCCTGATTCAGTCAGTATATCAAATATTCCTTCATCCTTAATACTTTTGAGAACTTTATGTGATCCAGGGACAAGCCATGCATCAATATTCTCAGATTTTGTTTTACCTTTAATTATACTGGCAAAAGTTCTAAAGTCTTCAATTCTCCCATTTGTGCAACTGCCTAGAAACACATAATCAATTTTTTTACCAATCATTTTATCTCCCTCATTAAAATCCATGTAATCTAAAGCTTTTTTATATGAAGATTTTGAATCTGATTCTTTAGCTTTTGGAATTGACTTTGATATTGGTATTGCCATTCCAGGATTAGTACCATATGTTATCATTGGTTCAATTTCTTCGCCCTTAAAGTGATATTCCTTGTCAAAGAGCGCATCTTCATCTGACTTTAATGTTGACCAATAGCTTACAGCTTTTTCCCATTCTTTATCTTTTGGAGCAAACTCTCTACCTTTCATATAATCAAATGTCTTTTTATCGGGGGCAATCATCCCACCTCTAGCTCCCATCTCTATGCTTAAATTACAAACAGTCATCCTTCCCTCCATAGACATCTCATTGAAAACATTTCCAGAATACTCAACAAAATAGCCGGTAGCACCTGATGATGATAATTTAGAGATTATATATATTGCAACATCTTTTGGAGTTACATTAGCACTTAGTTTACCATCTACATTAATTCTCATTTTCATTGGCTTTTGCTGCATAATTGATTGACATGCAAGTACCATTTCTACTTCAGATGTCCCGATTCCAAAAGCAATAGCACCAAACGCACCATGAGTTGACGTATGGGAGTCTCCGCATACAATAGTTAAGCCTGGATGAGTAATTCCATTCTCAGGTCCAATCACATGAACTATTCCATTCTTTTTATGACCAAGGCCCCAAAATTCAATATTATGTTCATTACAGTTTTTTTCCAAAGTTTTTACTTGTACTGCAGAAAGCATATCTTTAATAGGTAGGTGTTGATTGATGGTAGGAGTATTATGGTCAGCTGTTGCAAAAGTTCTTTCGGGATACATTACTTTTAAACCTCTATCTTTAAGACCTACAAAAGCTACAGGACTAGTTACTTCATGTATAAAATGTTTGTCAATAAATAAAACATCTGGACCATCATCAATTTTCTCAATTACATGCTTGTCCCAGACTTTATCAAAAAGTGTATTACTCATATTTAATATTTTTATTTTGGAGCATTATTGGAAAATCCAATTCTGACACCTCTTTCTTTTGATCGGCAATAATTAAAAATTCACTGTAGACATCATCTAACTGCTTTTTGGATAGATTAACACCAAACTCTTTCATTCTAAAAGCTAAAGCTGCTCTTCCACTTCTTGCCGTAAGTACAATTGATGACTTATCAACACCTACATCGAATGGGTCAATTATTTCATAAGTCTCTCTTTTTTTTATTACTCCATCTTGATGGATTCCCGAGCTATGAGCAAAAGCATTAGACCCAACTATGGCCTTATTTGGTTGAACTGGCATTCCCATTAACTCAGAAACTTTTTGACTAATCTCATTTAAAAGTCTTGAATTAATATTTGTATCCAAGTTTAGGTCAGAATGTTGTCTTAAAATCATAACAACTTCCTCTAAAGAAGTGTTTCCTGCTCTTTCACCAATTCCATTAATTGTGCACTCGATTTGTCTTGCACCGCTTAAAACTCCGTATATTGAGTTAGCAGTTGCTAGACCAAGATCATTATGACAATGACAGGATACAGTAACTTTATCTATCCCACTAACATTGTCAATCAGAAACTTAATTTTTTGACCATATTCGTAAGGAAGACAATATCCGGTTGTATCAGGTATGTTTAAAACTGTAGCACCAGATTTTATTACTTCCTCACAAACTTTAGCGAGGAATTCATTATCAGTTCTTCCAGCATCTTCAGCGTAAAATTCTACATCTTCAACATATTTTTTAGCATGGCTAACAGATTTTTTAGCTAACTTAATTATCGAATCTTTGTCTGAATTAAATTTATGTTTTATATGAATTTCTGAAGTCCCAATACCAGTATGGATTCTAGGTTTTTTTGCATATTTTAGTGATTCAGCTGCAACATCAATATCTTTTTCGTTTGCGCGACTTAATGCACAAACAGAAGCATTTTTAATAATTTTAGAAATTTCTACAACAGATTTAAAGTCCCCTGGACTAGAAATAGGAAATCCAGCTTCAATAATATCAACCCCAAGAGAATCAATTTTTTCAGCTAAAATTATTTTACTTTTGGTGTCAAGTTTACATCCAGGAACTTGTTCACCATCTCGTAAAGTAGTATCAAATATTTTTACCTGGTTTTTCATTATATACTAAATTATTACTTATAATAGTGATACATAAAAAAAAGTATATTAATTTTACAATGTTCGATAATTACCATTTTATTTTAAATAACTGAATATGAACATTTTATATTAAAATTAAATACAATGACTAATCAATTAAAAGATAATCTGTTTGTGTTAATAAAATCATTAACAAAGTCAGAAAAGAGACAATTCAAACTTTATGTTGGTAGGATGGAATCAAATGAAGATTCAAAGTTCCTGAAACTATTTAATCTTCTTGATAAAATGAAACTATATAATGAGGATTTAATAATTAGGAAAAAAATTGTATCAAAACTCCAACTTTCAAATCTAAAAGCACATCTTTACAGACAAATTCTTATAAGTTTGAGATTAAATCCTCAACACAGAAATGTAAAGCTTCATATTAGAGGGCAACTTGACTTTGCAACAATACTTTATCAAAAAGGTTTATACAAACAAAGTCTTAAGATTCTTGACAAGGCAAAATCTTTTGCTTTAAAATATGATGAGAATGCTTCTGCATATGAAATTGTCGAATTTGAGAAGCTTATTGAGTCATTATATGTTACAAGAAGTCTAAGTAATAGAACCCAAGAACTTACAACACAAACAAATCATTTAAGAGAACAAAATGAAATTTATAGCAGCCTCTCAAATATTTCTTTACAATTATATGAAAAGCTTATAAAAGCAGGCTATGCTAAAAGCGATAAAGAGTCCAAGGAAATTAAAAAATTTTTCGATCAAAAAATTAAAAATTTTAAACTGAAAGAGTTAGGTTTTCGTGAAACACTAATATATTATCAGATATGGGTTTGGTATAGTTTATTAACACAGGACTTCTTATCAAGCTATAAATATGCTTCAAAGTGGATTGATACATTTGATAAAATGCCAGAGATGATAAATATCCACCCAGTTTTCTATTTAAAAGGTTACAATTTTTTACTTGAAGCACTTGCATTAATTAAATATCCATCAAAATTTAAAAATCGTTTAAATAATCTAATAAATGTAGTGGAGAGCAAAACATTTCCCAGAAATCAAAATTTGAATGCTTTAATTTTTATTTATAAGTATAATAATGTTTTTAATCTTTTCATTTTAGAGGGAGAATTTAAAGAATCAATTAAAATTATACCTGAAGTTTTGGATGGTATAGAAAAAAATAAAAATTTTATTGATCATCACCATATAATGCTTCTTTATTATAAAATTGCTTGTATGTATTTTACAGTTGCTGATTTTGATAATTCTATAAAATATCTAGGTATAATTATTAAGAACAAAAATATTAAAATGAGAGAGGACCTTCAATGTTTTACAAGAATTTTAAATCTAATTGCACACTGGGAGGCAGGTTATGATTATAATCTTGATAAAATCATAAGAGAAACTTATAATTATCTTGATAGAATGAATGACTTACATGAAGTTCAAAAGACAATATTGAAAAATCTAAATGGTTTAGAAAACATATATCCTGGAGAAATTAAAGGCTTTTTGAGAAATCTTCATAAAGAACTCAAAAAGTATGAAGACGATCCATATGAAAAAAGAGCTTTTCTCTACTTAGATATAATATCTTGGCTGGAAAGTAAAATAAGTAGTGATCCTCTTCAGAATATTATAAAAAGAAAGTCTTTACTTATAAATAGGAAGGAGAAACGTTCCATAAACCTCTCATAGGAGGATTTGCTTGAATACTAATTTCTTTTTTTGAGACAGGGTGAATAAAAGTTACCTGTCTTGAATGAAGACAGATCCCACCGTCCTTAGTTGATCTTTTTGAACCATATTTTAAATCTCCTAATATTGGATATCCAATATTTGAGAAATTACATCTTATTTGATGATGTCTTCCAGTTATTAAATCTACTTCAATCTTACAATATTTTTCTAAAGTTTGAATTTTTTTATAAGTTAAACAACCATACTTTGAGTTAGTTTGTTTTTCTTGATTAAAGAAAGATTTATTTTTTTTACTATCCTTTTTGAACCATCCTTCAAGTTTCCCTTCTCTTGACTCAAATGTGTTAGATACAATTAACCAATAAAGTTTTTTAATTTCACGTTTTTTTAATTTTTCATTCATTCTTGATAGAGCTTTACTAGTTTTAGCAAAAATTACAATACCAGATGTTGGCCTATCGATTCTATTAACCAACCCTAAAAACACATTTCCTTGTTTACTATATTTAACTTTAATGTATTCTTTTATAATATCCAGTAAAGGTGTATCACCAGTTTTATCTCCTTGAACAAGAATACCACAAGGTTTATTTACTATAATCAAATGATTATCTTCAAATAATATATCTGAATTTTGGAGTTTCAATTTAATATTGCTCCTCTTTATTAGGAAAATTTCCTTTTTTGATATCTAAAGAATATTTTTTTACAGCATCACTGATTAGTGAATCTAAATCTAGATATCTCCTAAGGAATCTTGGACTAAAGTCTTTGTTCATTCCAAGCATATCGTGAGAGACAAGTACTTGTCCGTCTACATCTAATCC
>TARA_B100001057_G_scaffold191393_1_pt1 | contig 11075 bp, 21 predicted proteins | sample TARA_B100001057 | Tara Oceans TARA_B100001057 (sample SAMEA2621839) | marine metagenome | biome: marine biome (ENVO:00000447); feature: surface water layer (ENVO:00002042); material: "saline water (ENVO:00002010), including plankton (ENVO:xxxxxxxx)" | depth 5 m | reverse complement strand
AAATAAATTAAATCAGCCCAATCTGTACGTCCATTCATAGGATTTTTACTGACATGAGCAATATCATACAATTCAAAACCCAAAGGAATCAGGGTTTTTTCTATATCATAGAAACTGCACTTTTTTGTATATAAATCATAGAAAGATAACTCTGTAAGAATCACCTTAGTATTCTTAAGAATCTCTTTACCATGTTCTAGTATATCTGGCTCAGATCCTTGAGCATCCATTTTGATTATATCTAAATGAGTGATATTATTCTTTTTCGCAAACGTATCTAGTGTTCTTACGTGTACTTTTATAGTCTTTGACTTTAGAAAGTCTTTGTGACCGCTCTCAGGCTTGTTAATAGCTATGCTATCTGTACTATTCTCATTTAGTTTATATAGACTACTGAGCATTGGTTGATGTTCACTGACATGAAAATCTTGTAATCCGTTGTGTGAACCTAATGCTATATTGTGTATACTTACACCAGTAAACAATGCTTGACACAAATGTAGCTTTTTATATGCTTGAGGTAAAGGTTCACAGGAGTGTATAATTGCTTTCTCCCATACTTCTTTTAATCTATGTACTGATTGTCCTACGTTTCCACCAACGTCTAAAATGATAGGTCTATCTGTTCCTATCAAATTCTGTATTACTTTGTCTTTAGTAAATTTACCTAAATAGTCTTTAGTTCTTTCGTCACTATCTTTATACGTCATACTATTACTGACCGGTCTCTCCAAGTTTCATCACAATAATTGACAATAATGCTTACTCTATCATTTAGTAATGGTTTTAGACCATGCAGTTCTGTTCCTGTATTAGCAAAAAACCAGCCTGAATTCTTTTTAGCAGGTGTATTAGTTTTCATAAAACTTGTACTTGTATCTGTATCTGATAGATAAATTTGTAATGTAAACAACTTTGCTTTATCATCAAAATGATTATGTAACCAACTTCCTTTAGCATCTTTACATAGTTCAATTCTTGTACCTAATTGAGTAAAGTCTTTGCCACATATATCACTAAATTTTTCTTTCATATGTTTGCTATCAAAGTATGTACATACTTCTTTAAATGATGCCCAATCTTCATATTGATTCATCCAAATTCTCTTACCTGTTTTATCAGTTCTCATACCAGCCATCGGTACATAAGGTAAGTCTTTAGCTTGTTCTAAGATTTGATCCTCTAATCCAGTCTCAAATACTTCTTCTACTACCCATACAGGGTATCCGTAATCTTTTGCTTCTATTTTCATTTTTGTAATTCCCAATAATAATCATATTTATAAAAGTTTGGTAAGCCTTCTCTGACTTTTCTTAATACTTCAACACCATTTACTATTACTGAATCTTCTGTTCTTTCGAAAACTCTTGGAGGCATATATAAACTTGGTCTTCCTAATGGTGTTAACCAAGCATCATCGCCTTTTAGTTCTCTGTAATTTATACCATTGGCATCTGCACATGCCTCATGTATTGTACCAGGAGTATAACCTTGTTCTTTTGTATTTCCAAAAACATAGTTTCTATTTTCTACTGGAAAGTATGGGCTTTCATCTATATCCCAAAGTTTTAACTCTCTGTATCTTTGTTTGAAAAGACCATTTGTGTAATCATAAACTATCGTGTACATAGGTTGTCTATATATTTCACCCAACATTAATCTTGTATGTCCCGGGTGTATACCAAATGATCCATATTTTGGTTTACCTACAGATGGTCCTCCTCTTTCAAAATAATTAAAACACAAAGGATCTTTCATTTTGTCACCACTTCTAAAACTCATAATCATATAATAAAGAGAATTAATCTTTAATAGTGAATCATCTGTTTGGTCTTCATCGGCTGTAGTGACGAGATTTTTATTCTTGAAACAACCTTCTACCATCATATCAAACACAGACCAACGCCAAGTGTCATCTTTATATCCTAATAGTTGTCTATTGATTGAATCTATTGTGCCTTTATATACAAAAGTTTTACAATTTAATTCTTTATCAGATTGTTTTGTAATTTGTTTAAAATGGTCAAAAGATTTTACACGAATACCTCTAGTAGATGTAGACCAATAAGATCCGCTTTCTGTAGTATCCTGTTTTTCATTAGTTGACCTAATCATATTCATCTAATAAATGTTCCTTACTTTCTGTATATCCTTTTGCAGGATTTACATCATCTGCACCAGGCAATGGATCTTTTTGTTCAGTAATTACAGGCCATTGTTCTGACCACTTTTTATTTATATCGTGAAGTCTCATTGTAAATTTTGGGGAAGTGTCTGGTATAATGGCTTCTGCAGGACACTCTGGTTCGCATACGCCACAATCTATACATTCGTCTGGATTAATAACTAGGGTTTCATCGCCTTCATAAAAGCAATCCACAGGACATACTTCTACACAATCCGTATACTTACATTTAATACAATCCTGTGTTACTACGTATGTCATCAATCATCCAAAATAAAAATGCAACTAATTCTGTTGCCAGGTCAGTTGCCAACCCCGAATGATTAAGCCGCTAAGGCTAAATCTTCATTTGCAAAATTATCGTTTGCATTTATAGTTTTTGACCGAATAACGTAAGTCACCACGGTTAACTCCACTTCGCTCTCATACCAGTCGATCCTAGTTCAGGCCCATCATAATAACACGGTGACATAAATCTCTATAACCCATATCGCCAATAATAATTCCATTTTAATCCCATGTTATTATGGTGGACCTGCTGGGTACTGCCCCCAGGTCCTGTATACGTTTACGTTGCTTCAACGTCAACTAGTATATTTATACACTATATTGAGGTGTTTGTCAATGACTTAAAAGGTGATTGATGTACCAATTGTTGTTTCAGTTCTTTCGAATTCTGTACTTAAGTCATTATTGATGTAAACAGTAATATTGTCTGCAACTGAATGAGAAAAGTTTAACTTTGTCTTATTCAAGTCAAGGAAATCTTCACCTGACTTATCAATATCCCACAACGCACCTGCTGAGATGTCCCAACCTAGAATAGGTTTAGTCATCATAAATTCGCCTGTGTTTGCATTGGCTTCTGTTTTTCTCTCAAGGGTCAACTCAAATGTCATATCTGAATTGATTGGTTCTTCGGCCAGAACGGCTCCAGAAAAAAAGACTGCGGCTAGCAGTCCAAGTAAGCTAAGTTTTTTCATAATATCCTCCTTGTCGCCTAGTTTAAAGTTCCTAGACATGTTTAATTATGAACCTATATTCTAACATAGGTTGTAGTAAGAGTCAACACCAATATTACTTTATCAAAATGTCTATTGATTTTCCGCTAGGAACCTGCGAAATTTGATTTACGAATTTTCCTTGACGATTGTATATTTGAAGTTGAGCCTCATTCGCTCTGTCAACTCTTTCATTATAATTATTTAAGGATTCTTTTGAAATTCTTCTTAGTTTGTTGTGATAGTCAACAATTTTTTCTTTGTTTGCATAATGCTGGATCATATCTAATCTTTGATGATATGCTTGTAATTTAGAAATCATATTCTATTCCATTTATGACATAGGATTTTCCGTTAAACCCTTTATCCATTTTTTCTTTGTCTGTCATGTCTTCACTATTAATTCTAGTTCTGTGATTGAATTTCTTTTTGATTTCTTTCTTTTCTACTTTTTCTTCTTTTTTGAAAATTTTAAATATGTTCTTCATCTTCAGGTGCGCCTTTATTATCTAATAGTCTCTTTTCCATTTCTTCTTTGATATCTAAAACTTTTTCTTGTGAAATTATTGATATGATAGTTTCTGTTAAGTCTTTTTCTCGGCGTAGCCAATATAGCTTTTGTTCTATTACTTTTAACTCTTTCTCGTAAAAAGTAATCTCTTGTTCTTTTCTTTTACTCTGGTCTAGAAATTCAGATAAAAGAATTAGTCTTGGTGTTCGTTTTTCTTCCACTCCAGGGCCTCATATGCTTCTTCAAATCCTTCTTCATACTCATACAACGGAGCTCCGTTGCCTCCTGATATCCATAGCCTTCTAAAATAACTATCTTCCATTTTGATAATTTCTTTATCTGACCATGTATGACACCCTAAATGGCCCTTAACAAGCCAAAAGAGTCTGTATGCTTCTTTCCTGAATTCGTCAGTCATCAGGGTGTCATTCCCTTAGTTAGTGTTTACTCTGATTTCCAGATAGTCCACGCACCCCAGGCAATAGCAATACCTGCCGCTATTTTTGCCAATGGAGCCATAAATAAAATCATGAGACCTAGAGCGATACATACTGCACCGTCCCAAGTTGTTCTTTCTTTACTTCTATTCTTAATCCATTTAATCATAGTATTCTCCTTCCAGGGAAGAGTTGTTCTACCCTGTTATATATTTATGCGTTAATTTGTCTTATTTGTGTGGAAATGAACGTTCCTATCTGATTATGTGCGTACTTATTGTAATGATTATCGTAAGAAGATAGCGGATTCCCTGACTTTTTGAGCCAGTCAAATATCGTTACTTCTTTTGTTATGGATAAGAGTTTATTGATAGTTAGATAGTTATTACCTAACGTTTTTTCATCTTCGATGTTGTTTAACCAGTCTTTAAAATCTTCTGCTATTCCAAGTTTGTTCCAATGGTCAATACCTGTATCTATTGTTTTATTCCAGTGCTTTCTTCTTTTTACTATTCTTTCGTCCATATTATCACGAGGATAAAATATATAATGTTCGATATTAGATATATCAAGAAAACGTTTCAATGTTTTTCTAAACTGATAAGTTTTAAAAGTTAAACTAATATCATTATTCAGTACACCATAATAGTAATCTAACCCACCTCCTTTAGCTATCTCACTTGTGTACTTAAATGTATTGAGAAAGTCTACTTGTTTTTCTTTATCGAAATATATTTGTCGTTGTGGGTCTGTCAGACTAAAAAGTAGAAATACTTTTTCTTTCGGATTTTTCTTTAACCAAACTTCTAGATTTATTAATGACAATTCATCACTACACCCTGGTAGTGCAAGATTTACTGATTGTTTGAAGTTTAGTTCTGTCTCTATATGCTTGACATAAGAATTACTGTTGCACACTTTCTTCCACTCTTGACGTTGTTCATCATCTGAGTCTGCACTTATTCCTTGTATGAAAGTAGGGTGTTGAACAGTTCCTTGTCCAAATGCGAAACTATCGCCAACACTGAGTAATGTATACTCTGAAAAGTTCATTATGCATCACTATCTTTAATGTTTTTTAATTTCTCTTTACGTAATGCTTTTGCAGTACTTAATATATTCTCTGGAACTCTAGTATCAAATGTTATACCTTCTAAGTGGTCATGTTCATGTTGTATTGCTTGAGCCCATACACCAGTAAATTGTTTAGTTGATGTTTCGCCTTTTAGATTAGTAAATGTACATTGTACTTTATTATATCTTAATACATTCATTTCTAACAAAGGGAAACTTAAACAACCTTCTAAAAATGACTCTCTTTCTGCATCATCTATAGCTTTCCATGTTGGATTTATACAAACTACATATCCAGTATCTTTGTGACCTATAACAAATATTCTTTCCATTACACCAACTTGAGGTGCCGCTAGTCCAATACCATCGTGTTCTTCCATTGTCACAATCATATCATATACTAATTGCTCTGTCTCTTTAGTAATGTTATGAGGCTCACATCTTTGTCTTAATCTTGGATCTTGTTCATCTATCAGTTTATATTTCATTTACGCTCCAAAGTATAATTTTACTAATCCCATTGCTAACAAAGTAGTCAATGTACCGTTTAACATAATTAATGCTCTATCGTGCCAAAGCATTCCAACCCAAAACCAACCTAAAGTCCCAAGTATACTGAACCACATATCTAGTTCATGAACACCAATACTTCTAAAGACTACTGCTAACAATATCAGAAAACTTGCTACCCACTTGACATACCAAGATAAGTCTCCCTTAGGAGTAACTTTCTTGAATACTCTTGTAGAATTCAATTCTTTTATTTTTTCATCTAGTTTTTTTACGTACTCGTTCATTTGTCCTTCTTTTGTTGTTTTGATACTATTATTGAAAAGATTATACCTGCAATTAACATTACTGTTAGTCCTATAAATAGCAAACCTAATCCTTGAAAAAATGTCATTCTTGTAATAATTTTTTAAGTGTTTCTTTGATACCTTCTTGTGGCATAATAGTTGGACTCCAGCCTAGTAACTTTTTGACTTTTACTATATCTGCTAGAGTATCTTTTGCATATCCTTTAGGATGTGCTTCGTATTCTACTTCAACATCTGGTTTGATTTCTTTTATCATATCAACAACTTCATTCACTGATATATTTTGTCCTGTACCTACATTAAAAGTTTCGTTTCTTACTTTTGATTCTAAAGAACATACTACTGCTTTAGCTACGTCTGATACATGAATATAGTCTCTCAGATATTTTCCGTCACCATGTACTGTTAATGGCTTACCTTCTTTAGCCAATCTTGCAAACTTACCAATCATTAATCCACCTGTATTTGTATTAGGTTGATTTTCTGAATAAACTGTAAAGAATCTTAATATAGTAAACGTAAGATTAAACATAATCTTATATTGTTTACACATATGCTCACCAAACAATTTTGTCATTGCATAGTAGTTTAATGGATCTGGTTTATGATATGGTTTGTGAGGAGTAGGGTTATTTCCATATACTGAACTACTACTTGCATATACAAACTTTCTTACCCCTACTGCACTTGCGGCAGTTAAAATATTTCTAGTCCCGTCTACATTGTTTTCAAAGTATTCATCTGGATTATGAAAACTTTCAGGTATACGTGGTTTTGCCGCTAGATGAATTACGTAGTCTTGATTTGCACTTGCCATAACACAACGAGCAGGATTTTGTAAATCGCCCTGTATGTATCTTACTTTTTGGTCAAATGGATTTTCTTTTTTATCTAAAACTGTTACCTCATATCCAGAGGTTATCAACTCATTTACAACTTCTTTCCCTATATATCCTGCACCGCCTGTAACTAAGACTTTAGCCTTGAATTTCATTTATGTCCTCTTTCGACAATCGTTTTAGGGTTTTTGTATCTCTACTGATACAAGAAAAACTAAATGTACCAGTTAGACACTTAACCCAATCAACGTCTTTTGGTTTTCTAAACATTAGTTCTATTCCTATATTTATCCTTGCTGGATTGACATCTATTACTTCACCATATCCTAAAACAAACCCATATCTATACATAGGTGCAATAAACTTCATATCTGCATAGTTAGTAACTGCCATTATATTTTCTCTATATTTTGAGAACTTTTCATTGATTAATGAAAATGCAGTTTCGTCTGCCATTTGAAATAACTTAGCACCTCTAACAGTTCCATTTGAATTTACGCAATCTTCTGATATGTGTTCTTTTAAGTAAAGTTCCATTTTATCCTCTAAAAAAGCTGGCAATGTTTAAAGTCTGATAACCAATATATCTATCTTTACCACTCATGTTTCGTACACTATGCCATGTATTCCAATTATTAATCATGAATATACCAGAAAATTGCTCTGTTGGTCCTTCATACCATACATTTTCATCGTTTTTTGAATATGGTTTTGTATGAAAAGTAGTTCCAGTACCTGGAGGATTGTCTTGTAAATTGATAATCAATACTCCTACTACTTCTCTATTATCCATATGTCCAGTCATTTTAAATTCGTTTTTGTCTTTTATAACATGTAGAGAATGCATTGCACCTCCCCATTTGAAATTTTTAAATCCTCTAGGCCAAGCACCTAGTATTTCTGGTTGTTCATTCTTTATAGTGTTATCTAAACACAAATGCTCCCAGATATCTTTCGTATGTGAATCCCAATGTCTTGCAAAGTTTCTATGATTGTCACTGTTTTCATCTAACGATGCAGGTACTCTCCTTTTATTCACTGGCAGGTTACTAGCAGTTAAGTTTTCTTCTGGCCATTCTATATCTAATACGGGTAGATGAAACCCTTGTACTTCCCATACTGGATACTCATTGTTAATAACTGTAAGTGTCACGATTTCAAATCAGGCACTTTGTTAGGATCTACAAATTGTTCTGGCATATCTAATTCTCCTGGCTCAAAGAAAAACTTATTTCTTTGTTTTGTTAAAAAATCTCTTGCATTCTCTTCCATAAGATTTAATCTATTTTCATTAATAAGAATTGTTTGAAAATTTAGCCAATCATTCCATGCTTGTTCAGAAACTTTTTCAAATATTTCTTTACCTGCAGGTCCTGGAAAAGGTGCTTTATCTAAGGCACGTAGTTCCTTGTTATATTTTACGCAATGTACTGTTTTATATTCCATGGTTTTCTCGTATTATTATATCTATAATATCACATTCTGAAACAAAAAGCAATAGATAAATTGATATGTTCATAAGTTATACAAGCTATGCTTTAGCCCTGCGTTTATGACATACCGGGATTGTCGAAAAAAAACAGTAATTCTGTCACTTTTCAAACATATTTAGACTAAATAGAAGTGGACACAGTTGCGATACTTCCCAAAAGTTTACACTGTGTTGGCGACAGGGAAAGACCGTGGCATAACCCATGCCTTACAAGAGCGGCGCCGGGAGAGACCGGGGTATTGCTTACCTTAAGCATCTACAATTTGGAACGGAGTTAGAGAATGGTAACGAATTTTTTCGATGCCCTACTTAATGTCTTTGCGGATAGTGAAAAGCCACGCCACAGAGAGTTTTTGATATGGGCGAAAACAGAATACAAAAAAGATTGGAAGTATGCCTACGAACAAATGTGTTTGACAGGGAAAGCACCAACTTGGCATAAAACGAATAGAATTAAAAACTAATAGGAGAACTAATAATGAACTTTATAAAAAGACTTTTTACTTTTAAATGGGGTTGGGAATCAACTACACCAGTTGATGTCTATCTAAGCAATTCTGTAGATTTGGTTGACTTAGAACAAAGACAAAAGAATTTAACATACGGTAACGTAAATCCAAATCTGAAAGGTTGGATCTAGTATATGGTTAAAAGATTACTTGCATGGTTTGAACATATTGGACGTATGAGAGCGGCGACTGAATTAGCAAGACAAGGCCATCACAAAAAAGCGAAAGACTTAATGTGTGGCAAGGAGATAGCCTAAATTCATTCGCATCTTTATGATACTAGGTTTAGTATCAAGTATAATAATATCTAGTGATGCTGGAAGAGGTATTTTAGATAAAAAAAATAAAAGAAAAGAGGAGATGCATCATGTGGCCTTACACTGATGACGAACTAGACTTTATTAACGGAAAATAACTTAAGTATCTAACTCATCTGAGGGTGAGTTAGTACTATTTGTTGACATAAACAATTTACTGATTTCACCAGGAAACGTAAAGTGACCTATATGATCCAGTTTAATAAGTGGATCTAACCAAACCTCGCCACCTAATGCTTGCCATCTTCTACAAAAAGCATAATCTTCTGATAGATATCTTTTTGTTTCTTTTTCATGCATAGCATCAAAAAATAGATAAGTGTATTTGGCTTCGTTTTCTGGTAATTCTAAATCATTATGAAAATATAAGTCAGGATATGCGTCCATCATTTTAAGAAATACTTCACGTTTGATTAACATAAATCCTGTAGCCGCATCTTTTAGTTTTATCAATCCGTCTTTTACGTCAATTTCTCTTTCATTAGTTTCTTCGTTTACAATCCAATCAAAATTTAATGCATACTTAGAACCTAATGATTTCAATTCTTCAACACTACGTTGTTTACCTTGAAGTACTTTTCTTTCAAACTCACGCCAATCTAAATCTTTCTTTGGATATGCACCTACAATAATATCTTTATCATGTTGTACCATATGTAAAATATCAATACAATCAAAGTTAATATCTGCATCAATAAACATTAAGTGTGTAGCTTTTGGATTTGCCATCATATACGCAACCATATGACATCTTGCTCTTGTTACTAAAGATTCATTTGCTGATGTAGTTACTGAATATGGAATGCCGTATTTTGTATACGTCATATGTGCTTTTGACCAAGAACGAAAAAATCCTTCTGATATTTGTCCACCATAACAAGGCGTACAATAATGCACATGGGTATCTGATAGAAACTCTAAGTCTATCTGCTTTCTATACTTTTTAAATTGTTCTATGATTTCTGACACTTTTCACCTATATTCTTTCTATAAGAATACAATATTTATGTGTGGTTGTCAATGCTTATTTTCGGGTATTTGCTTGAATCCAATCTCTAGCGACACGTTTTGTTGGAGGTTGAACTAAGAATTTATCAATCGCTCTATCTACTTTAACAAAGTTTTTCTGTCTATTTGGATCTTCTAGTCCGCCTGAATTATCGACAACATAGAAGTTTGGAGCACCAAACATTTGTTGAAATTTCATAATGTTGTCTTGTACTTGTTTCCACATGTCTTTTACCATGTCTTCAGGTACACTTCTATCTCTTTTTTGATTTCTTTGTAGTGCAACATCTAAACTAGTATTAACAAAAAGCATCATACTATCATAACCTAGCTTTTCAAGACTTTCTTTAATCTTACCAATCTTCATAACGTCTTTACCAGTACCATCGATAACGACACCAAGTTTACCATCTAAGAAAATATCTTTTCTTTTAACTGTAAGTTTTTTTGCTCTTTCTCGTCTTTCTTGACCTTCTTCACTACCAACATTATCTGGAGTCATTTCAATTCCGTCTTTGTTCATCATAAGTTCAAAGACTTGGTCTGAGTTTACCATTTTCAAGCCAGTACCTTTCAACATCTTATCAGCAACAAATGACTTACCAGAACCAGGTCCGCCAGCCATGAATACTGCTTTAAAAATGTGAGGGTCGTTAATACCTTCTTCAAATGATTGTATGATTTCTTCTATACGCATATATCTATTTATCAACTTTGTACAATTCAACCCACTCATCTTTGGTGCCATTGTGCCAGCTTAAATCTATTAGTGATTTTCTTACAGGAGGCGTATCATAGAGAAACCCTACTATTCTTTCAGAATACTTTTGCATATTCTTACCATCAATATTTGAAGGGCTAACTCCTAATACTTTAAGTTTATT
>TARA_B100001057_G_scaffold498069_1_pt1 | contig 11077 bp, 5 predicted proteins | sample TARA_B100001057 | Tara Oceans TARA_B100001057 (sample SAMEA2621839) | marine metagenome | biome: marine biome (ENVO:00000447); feature: surface water layer (ENVO:00002042); material: "saline water (ENVO:00002010), including plankton (ENVO:xxxxxxxx)" | depth 5 m | reverse complement strand
CGGCAAGAGCACCACTGCCATAATAGATACTGGCTGGTCCCTGAATGATCTCAACACCACCTAGAAGCAGGGGATCCAAAAATGAAGCCGATACCCCCGCGCGTCTCTCCGAAGTTAAACGCACCCCGTTAAGGAAACTCTGAACCCGCTGCCGCGCCAGACCACGAATATTCAGCGTTTGAAATAGACCAGGCTGGCCGTTTAGCGAAATACTGGGCTGCAGTGCAAGTGCCTCGGAGAGTGAACCGGTAGCGGTAGTTAGTTCATCGATCCCAACGTATTCGCTAACCAGGGTCTCTCCTTGACGATGTCGTGTGGTGGCTACACTGATTGATTCGATTAAGGCGAGCGGACTGCTCGCAGCAGCATCTTCCCCAACAGCTGCATTAGCCCCGTCCGACTGCGCAGGCATAGGTGCAGCCAGAGACACGAATACTAAAATTGAGAGTGTGAAATATTTAGAGTAGGCCAACACAATAGTTTCCAACGTCCAGCGGGCACTATGCTATCAGATTGCAACCCGAGCAGCCTTAGCGCAAAATGATTCGGTCCTCATCTTTCAAAAAATTAGGAGACTTCATGAACCTGACAGTACGGCTTAGCCGCGAAACTCAGCGTTACTTGAACTCAGCTCTGGCGCTGGCGGTTGGCTTCGCGTTGTTGCTGCCATTTTCTAATTCTGTGCTCGCACAAGGGAGTCGATTCGATGGTTTGGAGTTTCGCTCTATCGGGCCATTCCGGGGCGGCCGCTCTGCCGCAGTTACCGGCGTACCCGGCGAGAACAATCTCTACTACATGGGGGCTACCGGCGGTGGAGTCTGGGAAACTCGTGATGGTGGCGCTAACTGGAAAAACATTTCCGATGGCTATTTTGGTGGTTCCATTGGCGCTGTCGCTGTCAGCGAATGGGATCCCAACGTCATCTATGTGGGCGGCGGCGAAGTGACTGTGCGTGGCAATGTCTCCCATGGCAGCGGAATGTGGAAATCCACCGACACCGGCAAGACCTGGAAATCCATTGGCCTTACTGACAGTCACCATATTCCTAGAGTACGCATTCACCCGCGCAATCCTGACCTTGTCTATGCTGCAGTCATGGGTCATCTACATGGCCCCAATGAAGAGCGCGGTGTGTTCCGCAGCAAAGATGGAGGCGAGAACTGGGAAAAAATACTGTACATAGATGATGAAGTTGGTGTTGTTGATCTCGTTATGGACCCCAATAATCCAAGAATTCTATACGCCAGCTCATGGCGAATTTCTCGGACGCCCTACACCCTCTCGAGTGGCGGTGAGGGATCGGCTCTGTGGAAGAGCACAGATGGCGGCGACACCTGGGAGAATCTGTCTGAAAAAGAAGGCATGCCTGACGGTACTCTGGGTATCATCGGCGTAACCGTCTCTCCGGCTAACTCCGAACGGGTGTGGGCAATTGTCGAAAATAAAAACGGCGGTGTGTTCCGTTCAGATGACGGCGGCGCGACCTGGGCCAAAACCAATGACGACAGAAACCTGCGTCAACGCGCTTGGTACTACACACGAATCTATGCCGATAGCCAGGATGAGAATCGCGTCTATGTGCTCAACGTCGGCTTCTTCACCTCAACCGATGGAGGGACTACCTTCGAGCGTGTGTCTACCCAACCGCCCCATGGCGACCACCATGACCTTTGGATTGCGCCGGAGGACGCCACTCGCATGATTGTAGCCGATGATGGCGGCGGTCAAATCAGCTTTGATCGCGGCAACTCTTGGTCCACTTACTTCAACCAACCCACCGCGCAGTTCTATCGTGTAACCACCGACAATCACTTTCCTTATCGCATTTACGGCGCGCAGCAGGACAACTCAACTTTGCGCATCCTTCACCGCTCTGACGGCAACAGTATCAGTGAGCGCGACTGGGAGCCTTCAGCCGGAGGAGAAAGCGGTCACCTGGCGCCTCATCCTGTAAATCCAAATATTGTTTATGGTGGGTCCTATGGCGGATTACTCGAGCGCCTCAATCATGGTACCAACGAATCTCGCATGGTTGACGTATGGCCAGACAACCCCATGGGCTACGGTGCTATTGATCTTCGCTATCGGTTCCAATGGAATTTCCCTATTTTGATCTCACCCCACGATCCTGATGTGATTTACGCGGCGGCGCAAATGCTTTTCCGAACCCGTAATGAAGGTCAGAGCTGGCAACAAATTAGTCCCGACCTGACCCGTAACGATCCAAGCACCATGGGTAAGTCTGGAGGACCGATCACCAAGGATGACACCTCGGTTGAATACTACGGCACCATCTTCGCCATCGCTGAGTCGCAGCATGAGGCGGGCGTTATCTGGACCGGAAGTGATGACGGGCTAATACACATCTCCCGAGATGATGGGGAGAGCTGGACTGATGTGACGCCGAAAGAAATGCCTGAATGGATGATGATTAACAGTATTGAAATCAGCCCTTTTAATCCTGGTGGTGCCTATTTGGCAGGTACACGCTATAAGTCAGATGACTTCCGTCCGTACCTTTATAAGACAGCGGATTATGGCAAGAGCTGGGAGTTGATTACGGATGGGATAAAAAAGGAGCACTTCACTCGGGTAGTGCGAGCTGACCCGGGGCATGAAGGCATCTTGTACGCGGGCACCGAACTGGGTATGTATGTTTCGCTTGATGATGGTGAAAATTGGGAGTCATTCCAGCTTAATCTACCCATCACACCAGTAACTGATTTGACAATTAAGAATGATGATTTAATTGTTGCCACTCAAGGTCGATCATTTTGGTTACTAGATGACCTGACTCCTTTGCATCAACTTAAACCAAGCTGGGAAGAAGATGTTATTCAGGTTTTTAAACCAAGACCTACCTATCGAATGAGCGGATCGGCCATACCAAATCCCGGTAACGCCGGCCACAACCTGCCTAACGGCGTAATCGTGCAATATTATATGGATGAAGGCTTGCCTGATACTGAAATCAATTCAACAGGAAAAGGGGCAGACGCAATTGGGAACAACAACCAGCAGGCGACCTTAAGCCTTGAGTTCCTTACCGCAGGCGGTGAGAGCATTCGCACCTTTAGCACCGATGCCGAGGAAGACGCGGACAAGATAACGGGCACGAAAGCAGGCTTCAACCGGTTTGTTTGGGATATGCGATATCCTGACGCGGAAGGTTTTGACGGGCTTATCATGTGGGCAGGCAACCTGACTGGACCCAAAGTCGTACCGGGCACCTACCAACTGAGGATACGCCATGCTAACTACAATGAGACTCGGACCTTTGAGATCTTAGCTGACCCTCGAATAAGTGCCTCTCAAGAAGATATGCAGGCACAATTCGACTTCTTACTCGTGGCCAATCAAAAGCTTACTGAGACACACCAAGCGATTAAGCGCCTTCGGAAAATCCGCAATCAGATCGATACGGTAGTCAGACCGCTTGAAGATCGGGCAGGCTACGAGTCACTTAAAGATCGCGCAACTTTCATCAAGGATGAGCTAAAGTCCATCGAAGAAGCGCTTTATCAGACCCAGAACGAGAGCAACCAGGATCCTCTCAATTATCCCATTCGCCTTAACAATAAACTAGCCAGTGTTAACCGATTAGTGAACAGCGGTAGCTTTCGTCCTACGGATCAGTCTGTCGCAGTGAGAGATGGGTTGATCTCCGACATCGATGCTGAGCTAGCTCACCTGGCTCGTGTTATTGAAGATGAATTACCTCGATTCAATAATCTCGTACGAGAGCAAGCCATACCTGCGATAATGTTGGACGATAGTAATTGAGTTTGATTATATCAGTACAAATTAATGAAACGGGAAAACGGCTGAGATGGGCCCTCAGCGATTCGTGAGAACAATGAGGGTATTTTGCAGCAATCCGCATGTATGGTTCTCATGCGATTGCCATATTGAGCTTCAATATTCTAAACGGTATCCAATTCTGTATCATAATGCTCACTTTTGACTAACTATAGTGGCTTAAGTCCCCGTGATTAGGTCTAGCCACTCGCTAACGACGGAGTCTCATAATGAGGTTTGCCATACATTTTACGATGTCAGGTGCATCGCAATCCATTCGCTCTTGTAACAGCCTTATCTTTTTCCTGATTACCCTGCTATCAAACAGTTCAGGATGGGCGCAAGATGCGGAAGAGGCTGCTGCCAATCCACTCGCTAGCCTGTCGCTCCGCAATATCGGGCCCGCATATCCATCTGGTCGCATCTCGGATTTCGCCTTTATCGGCGGGGGCGATAATCACTATCTGGTGGCCACCAGCTCAGGCGGTTTGTGGGAGACCCGCAATCGCGGTACTACCTGGACGCCGCTGTTTGACGGCCAGAGCTCTTATGGACTGGGCGTGGTTGAAGTGGGGCCTGCTGATCAGAACATCATCTGGGTTGGTTCGGGCGAGAATAACGCTCAGCGTTCGGTGGCGTATGGCGACGGTGTCTACAAGTCCATTGACGGTGGCAGAACCTGGGAGAACATGGGGCTGGCGGATTCGGGTCATATAAGCCAGCTCTGGATTAATCCAAAGAATGAAGACCACGTGCTGGTTGCGGCCCAGGGGCCACTCTGGAACTCAGGAGGTGATCGCGGACTCTATCGCTCAGAGGACGGGGGGGAGACCTGGGAACAGATTCTCGCCATCGATGAGCACACCGGCATCAACGAATTTGTGGTACACCCGGATAATCCTGACCTGATCTTGGCTTCCAGCTATCAGCGTCGGCGTCATGTATGGACTCTGATCAATGGAGGCTCAGGTTCCGGCATTCATCGCAGCCTGGATGGCGGTGCGACCTGGAATGAAATCAGCGCTGGCTTGCCCAAAGACGATATGGGACGTATCGGCCTGGCCATGTCGCCGGCGGCGCCCAATACCTTGTACAGCATCATCGAAGCGAGTGAAGAAGAGCAAGGCGTGTACCGATCCACCGACTTTGGTCAGCACTGGGAAAAGCGTTCGAACCATATGACCACGAGCCCGCAATATTACAATGAAATCGTCGCCGACCCGCACAATCCTGAGCGGCTCTATTCATTGGACACCTATACTTGGGTGTCTGAAGACGGGGGTAGCTCGTTTCAACGTCTTTCCGCCGACCATCGTCATTCCGATGACCATGCACTGTGGATTGACCCTGACTTTACCGACCATCTCCTGATTGGTGGGGACGGCGGTATCTATGAGAGCTGGGACCAGGGCCAGACCTGGGCACATGTGGACAATCTGCCCATTGTGCAGTTTTACCGTATTCAACCGGATAACGACGAGCCCTTCTATAATGTCTGTGGCGGCACTCAGGACAACAATTCCCTCTGTGGTCCATCACGCACCACAGTGACCCATGGCATTACCAACTCCGATTGGAAAATCATCCTGGGCGGTGATGGCTACAAGCCGCAAATTGATCCAGAAGACCCAAATATAATTTACACGCAATACCAGTATGGAGGTCTGGCTCGCTATGACCGACGCACCCAGGAGCGGCTTTACATCACGCCGAGACCTCCAAGTGGAGAAAACGACTACAAGTGGAATTGGAACGCACCATTATTAATCAGCCCGCACAACCGGGAGCGAATTTTTTATGCGGCTGAAAGAGTGTTTCAGTCTGATGATCGCGGCAACAGCTGGCGCATCATTAGCCCCGACTTGTCGCGGCAATTGGATCGCAACCAGTTGGAAGTGATGGGCCGCGTCTGGAGTGTAGATGCGATTGCTAAGAATGACTCCACTTCAATGTATGGCAGCGTAGTCGGTTTGAGCGAAAGCCCACTGCAGGCAGGGCTGATTTTTGCTGGTACCGATGATGGTGTCATCAGCGTGACCGAAGATGGTGGCGGGAGCTGGCGTTCAGTGGACTCTTTCCGTGGTGTGCCCGATATGTCTCTGGTGGAAGACCTAATTGCCTCTGTTCACAGCGCTGACGTGGCCTATGCGGTGTTTGACAACCACAAGCAGGGAGACTACAAGCCTTACCTGTATAAGACGACTGACCGCGGCAATAGCTGGCGCAGCATTACGGGTAATCTGCCTGAGCGTGGGTCTGTGCACACCGTCGCTGAAGACCATGTTGATCCGAACCTGTTGTTTGCCGGCACCGAATTTGGATTGTTCTTTACTCAGGATGGAGGCGCGAGCTGGCACTCATTGAAGTCCAATTTTCCGACTATCGCCGTGCGCGATCTGGAGATCCAACGGCGCGAAAACGACCTTGTAGTTGGAACATTTGGTCGAGGCGTATACGTTCTGGACGATTACACGCCGCTGCGAACCACAGCGGAAAGTCTCTCCGATAGAGAAGCCTATCTATTTGCTGTGAAGGACACTTGGCTTTATATACAGGGCGATCTCTGGGGCGGTGGAGGTGAGCCGCAGGCGAACAACGGCGATGATTTTTATTTCGCCGAGAATCCGGACTATGGAGCAGTGTTCACTTACTACCTGCGTGATGGCTTGCAGACTCTGCGAGAACAACGCCGCGCTGACGAGATAGAAGCAGAGGAGGCTGGCGACGATACGCCATACCCGGAGTGGGGTTCCTTGCGAATGGAAGATCAGGAACAGGATCCAGAGATCCTGCTAACTGTGACCGACTCTAGCGGCAACGTGGTACGTCGGGTGAGCGGATCACATGCCAAAGGCTTGCACCGTGTAAGCTGGAACTTGCGGCTTGAGCACCCGGACCCGGTCTCTCTCAACGGCAGTGACAACAATAATCGCCGTGGTCCAATCGCGTTGCCTGGCGAGTATATCGTGCACCTCAGCAAGAAAGTAGATGGCGAGCTGACTGCACTCGGCGAGCCTCAGACATTTATTCTTAAGCCGCTGCCTTTGAGCCCCGAGGTTACTGATGACAGGCCGGCCTTACTGGCGTTTCAGCAGCAAACCAGTGACTTGATTCGTGCTGCCTCGGGCACTACCCGGTTTGTTGCAGAGTTACGCACGCGCCTGCAGTATTTTGAAGGCGCGTTGGATCGAACGCCGGCATCCACTGACGCAATGCGAGCTGAGCTCTCGGGACTGTTCAACCGCCTGGATGGAGTGGAAGTGGCCTTGAACGGAGACAGGACTGTCGCCAGTCGCAATGAGCCGACTCCCATGTCCATCAACGCCAGGCTCAATTCGATCCGTTCCTCTAGCTGGCAATCGCAAGCACCGGTAGCGCCAGTGCATGCCGACTCTTTCGCAGTCGCTGAAGCCGAGTTTGCCGAAGTGCTAGACCAACTCCGCAATATAGAGGTATCTGTCAATCAGTTCGAGTCCGATCTTGACGAGTTAGGTGCGCCCTGGACTCCTGGACGTCTACCCGGCTGGGAACCAAACTAACCGAGGTCCATCGAAGGCAACACCTTTCTCCAAATCTATGGTGGGGCTTTCGGTTGCAGACCAACGCAGATATACAATATTGGCTCCCGAAATGGTGTCATTTCCAGGTCGGGAATTACTTCAATTGAATTCAAACTGATAAGCACGTCACTGTCAGAACTTGGTTCAATTTTTTGTGTGCCATCGGGAAGAGAAGTCCGTCAATCTGGTCGCTTTCATCAGCGCCGAATAAGTGCTCATCAGCAACGCTTACAAGTTTTATTATCTGAAGAATCAGTATCAGTTTAACGGAGTGAACATCTGCTTAAATATCTTTTTCTGATTAGTCGTCGCTGCTCATATCTAAATTCGTCTCTCTGATGTTCTACATCGGAAGCCTTAATGAGACACACAGCAACTTGTGAACATACTCAGCCAATCTTCCGATTAAGCCATTCAATGATGACTCGATTCACCTCGTCAGGCTTCTCCTGCTGAGTCCAATGTCCACTATCCATGACCGTATATTTTTCCAGGTCAGAAATAAAGTCCTCCATACCGTTGGCAGATGACGGCGGCAGGATTACATCGTTCTCGGCACCAATATACAAACTCGGCACCTCAATGCGGGTCGCCGCTTTAGCCATGATCGGGCCCATGCGAGGTATCGCGCGATACCAATTAAGCCCGCCAGTAAAGCCAGTAGATTCATAGGTATCTACGAAGTACTGCATGACCTCGTCTGGCAGGAAAGGGTCACCGGGTGGGTCTTCACGCTGCACCATCGCCAGCAGGTTCATCTGCCTCTCCGCTGAGTCTTCAGGTAAGCTGCGAAAAGTCTCAGCATCCCAGATGCCACCGCGGCTCAGAAAGAAATCGAACGATTTGCGCACATCTACTTCAATCACCGCTTCCGCTTGGCCAGGAGGCAGGAAGGTTAATACGTAGTAGTTCGGTGTCATAATAATGTCATTCTGTTGGACATCATCGGCAGGTGGCAGGTTCGCGGGTCTGCTCGCAGAGGTGTTCAGCCCGATGATGCCAAGGCAACGATCCGGGTGAAGCATAGCCATGGCCCATACGACAGCGCCGCCCCAGTCGTGGCCTACAAATACAGCCTGATCAATATCCTTGGCATCCATCATGCCAATCAGATCATCGCAGAATATACCTATATCGTATTGCATAGGGTCTTGCGGACCGCCAGTCATACCGTAGCCGCGCTGGTCAGGCGCGATGGCGTGGTAGCCGGCATCCGATATTGCGCGAAGCTGATCACGCCAGCTGAAAGCCAGTTCTGGAAAACCGTGACAGAAAATTACGGCGGGGCCTGAACCCTGCTCGTATACCGCCATATTAATGCCATTGGTAGGCACTATCGAAGGCTCAGGCATACCCGGCGCAGGGTTTACACCTTGGGTCTGGGCGTTGCTCAGAGGAAAGGGGGTAAGGGTCGAACCAACGGCCATTGCCATAGAAGAATTGAGGAATTGACGGCGATTAATTGACATAGCACAATCCTGATCTGCACTTGAACCAAAGACTAACCATTTTTTGAGAGGAATTGGAGAGGAAATCGTCTTTTTTCTCAAGTCGTCTCGCGCCAAACGGGCTGGTTCCCATGAAAAATACGCAAAAACAAATTCTTGACGGGCGGGAACTGCGCGGTGGAGGGAATGCGAGGTTGCTAATTGACGGCGTGCCGTTCTTAAATTTTTCAGGCTGTAACTACCTTGCGCTGACCGACAAATTAGAGCTGCGTTCAGCTGCCCAGAATGTTTTGAACGATGGAGCGGGATTCTCTCGATATTTGGTGGATGCCTATGGTGGGTATGACCCTTACTTTAAGGCAGTTGAAGAGGAGGCCGCTACATTCTTTGGAACCGAGGCTGCGGTGTATTTACCTTCTGGCTATCTTATAGGCGCGGCAGGGTTTGCGGCCGCAGAGCCCGATTACGATGTAGTTCTACTAGATGAGAATGCTCACTGGTGTCTTGTGGATGCGGCCAAGTTGACGTGCAAACCGTTACGATATTTTGCTCATCGATCGGCAGAATCACTCAGAGCAGAAATTGACACACTGTCGCCAGGTCAGCGCCCGCTGGTAGTCACTGATGGTGCGTTTGCGACAACAGGTGCCTTGCCGCCACTTGACGAGTACGCAGATCTTTTAGAGCGCGTCGATGGCAGGTTGTTGGTAGACGAGTCTCATTCTGGAGGCGTTGTTGGGGAGACGGGAAGAGGCTCCGTCCAGCACTTTGGCGTTGAGCATATAGCGCATGTCGGTGTCACACTGAGTAAGGCATTTTGTGGGCAAGGTGCTGTTTATGTCGGTTCAGAAGCAGAGGTTTCGCGAGCTGTTGCATCGAAGCCTGTCAGAGGGTCCAATTCGGGAACTCCTTTGTCAGCGAGCGTTTGTGCAGCAGCCTTAAAATTGGTTCGTAAGAATCCAGGTCTCTGTGAAGGCATCAGAGAGTCGGCAAACTACTTACGCAACAAATTGAGAGCGTTAGGTCTTGCGGTGCCGGAGACACCGGCGCCGATAGTGTCATTCAGTCATGCTGGTTTTTCGGAAATGCGCAATATTCAAGAACATTTGTTCTATGAGGGAATGTATGTTTTACACTCGAATTACATAGCTTCAGGTCCCGGAGGCGTTATTCGACTTAGCATATTTGCTGACCATTCAGTTGAAGACTTGGACCGAGTCACAGCTGCGATTGGTGCTGCGCTGCCATAGAAAATGTGGGAGAGTTTGGGTGAGCGCCAGACGATAAAGGTGTTTATATTATCGGCGCAACCCACACAAACGGTGTGAGTAGGTCGAACAGGATTTTTACCCCGCCAGCCACGTTCGGAGGGTGATGTTGATAATGCGGTTTGAGTACAGCGAGTGCGGAGCAGCCTTGATGGCTGGACCGCACCACTATTCGTCACCTACAAAACAGTAATATTCTCTGCCTGCGGCCCTTTCTGACCAGTCGTGACGTCAAATTCAACTTTTTGACCATCGGCGAGGGTTTTAAAGCCGCCAGCGTTTATTGCGCTGTAATGTGCAAATACGTCGGGGCCTCCTTCTCTCTCGATAAAACCAAAACCTTTAGATTCATTGAACCACTTTACGGTTCCTGTAATTCTTTCTGACATTATAATTTTCCAATAAATGATACAAAGCCTACGCCTCAAAGTGAGGGCGGACGGGATGCTAAAACTTGCGATTTACTTAGAGGCTACAGAACGAGGTAATACTAAGAAGACTTCGATGAGGACTTTAAATAGTGTTCGTTAATTAAAGCCCCGGCACAATAATCGCGTAAAATTAATTTGTCAACGTATTTTTTGAATAAATGTAGTGCTTAAGCCCAGTGGAAAACTATGTATATACATTTTACACGTGGGTATTGTCAGAGAAACTGGGTGTGCGTCTTTGGCTAGCTTGGTACTAGTGATAGCTACCGTCATACGACTTGTTAAGGATACGAGAAAATCTAACCAGTACCGGTTGGGTTTCGACTGTAATATTTCACTAAGTTCTCCAAATTTTGATAAGCGCTGGTTGTCCAACAAAGATGTTGGTTGAAAAGATCTGTTATTCGATAAATCATTGACAACGCCCTCTAGATTTAGAAATCTAGAGAAGGAGTGCGCAATAATCGTTGTGAGAATGCTCAAACTGAAAACTGCGATTATAAAATGAAAGTCAATGCTTAATGTGAGGTGTTCCATGGATTTAATAGCTGAGTCAGAAATGAATGTAACAA
>TARA_B100001057_G_scaffold500701_1_pt1 | contig 11079 bp, 3 predicted proteins | sample TARA_B100001057 | Tara Oceans TARA_B100001057 (sample SAMEA2621839) | marine metagenome | biome: marine biome (ENVO:00000447); feature: surface water layer (ENVO:00002042); material: "saline water (ENVO:00002010), including plankton (ENVO:xxxxxxxx)" | depth 5 m | reverse complement strand
TGGGAATGTTTTTACAAGCACTACAAGTAGCGTCAATCAGATCAGGTCATAAAAACTATTTAGAAGCGCCTTGGGTGTTAGCAGTAGAATTTAAGGGGTGGGATCAAAATGGCAATTCTATTAGAAGCCCAGGATCTAGAAGAATTTTTCCTTTGAAACTTGTTGGTGTAACTTTTGAGGTAAATGAAGGCGGTAGTGTTTACGGTGTAAAGGCAAGACCATGGCATGAACAAGCATTAAACAATGATGTCCAGGGGTTAAAAACTGACTTGCAACTTCAAGGAAGAACTATACAGGAAATTTTGCAAAAAGGTGGACAAAGTTTAGCCCAGAGCATGAACAGACGTTTACTGGAAATGAAAAAATCAAAACAAGTAATAACGCCTGATATGTTTGTAATACTGTTTCCTAAAAATAGAAGTTCTGCTACAGAAAATTTAGCAGGGTCGGATGATCAAGCAAATTCTGCTACAGTTGATCCGGGCAATCCTAATGGTGAACGTAAAATTTCGGATGAAGATAAAAGAAGAATATATGAATCGGTTGGAGGAACAGATCCTGATCTTCCTGAAGACTTTGATGTACAGTTAAGCAAACTTCTTGGTATTGTTGTAAAACGTAGTAAGATAGGAGACGCAATTAGAGATTTTGCAGAAAAAGAAGAAAATACAAATGAAATCGGAAAAGCAGAAATAGTACAGTCTTTCTTAGAAGGAGGAAAACAACCATTTGGTAAACCTTCTTTTTCAGAAGTTAAAGGTCAGCCAGGACTTATTGAAAGAGGCAAAATCCAAGTTAACAATAAAACAAGATCTTTTACATTTAAGTCTGGTACTACTGTTCAAGAAATAGTAGAAGAACTTGTGATTCTAAGTGATTATGGAAAGAAAATCATGGAAGAATCAGAAAAAACTAAAAACGGAATGATACCTTGGTTTAAGGTTGAAGCAGATGTTTACAATGTTACTGATATGGAACACCAAGACCTAACAGGAACCTCACCAAAAGTTTATGTATACAGGGTTGTTCCTTACAAAGCACATATAAGCAGATTTCAACCACCAACTGCGGCTAGCCCTGGTATTGATTATTTAACCAAGCAATGTTGCAAAGAATATGATTACATTTACACAGGTAAAAATGATGACATTTTAGATTTTGATATTAATTTTGACGTTGCTTTTTTTACGTCCATAACACCATTTGGCGGAAAAAACAAACACGGAGTAAAAGACAAAGGCCAAAATACAGCAGTTGAAACAGACGAAAAACCGGACAAAACAAAGCAAGAAGGAACTACAGATAATCTGTCAAGTTCGGGTAACACAACCAGTAAAGAAGGAACAGAGGAAAATCAAAGCACAGGTAAAAAAGGTGGCGGCGGAGATATAATGAGCCCAGAAATACAAGTTGCAAGAGACTTTAATGAAGCCTTAATAAACAGTCCTGTAGATTTGATTACAGCTAGAATGACAATATGGGGAGATCCATACTTCATAGCAGATAGTGGGATGGGAAATTATAATGCTTCCGAAACACCTTTAATAAATTTAACTGCAGACGGCACAATGGATTATCAAAGTAGCGAAGTTGATTTGCGTCTTAATTTTAGAACTCCGTTGGATTATAATCAAGACGGTACAATGGATTTTCCAAGCGTAGGCTTTCAACCAGTTGGAGCGTTTAGTGGAGTATATCAAATTATATTTGTTGTTAATAGATTTTCCGAAGGTGTGTTTACACAAGATTTAAAACTAATTAGGCGTAAAAATCAGCCTGGCAGTGACACCAAAGCTAAACCTACAACAGGCGGCAATATTGCTGTGAAAGATAATCCCGATAAAAAGAAAAAACCAGAGCCAAAGAAAAATGATGCAGTAGCAAAAAACAAAGGACAGGGCGAAGGAGCAAACACAGCAGGACCAGTGTTTGATTATGATAACGCAGGTAGAATTTAATGAGTAGAGCAGAACCAAACAGATCCACTAGAGGGTTAAAACCCGATTGGATGCAAGGCCCTGGACCTTATATAGGTAGGATAACAAATCATTTAGATCCTACTAACATGGGAAGCCTTGAAGTTGAAATTTTAAAAACCACAGGATCAGGTAACGAATCATCAGAAACTAGCAGTGGATATACAATACCTTGTGAATACGTAAGTCCTTTTTACGGAGTAACTCCAAGAGACGGAGTTTCTGCTAATGAAGGATTTGACTATACACAACAAAGTTACGGAATGTGGGCTATTCCTCCTGATATAGGAGTTAAGGTTATTGTTTTCTTTGCACAAGGAAATTATGGCTTAGGATATTGGATGGGTTGTATCCAAGATAGGAATATGAATTTTATGTTGCCAGGAAATCCTAGTACAACATACAATAGTGAAAATAAAAGTAAACCAAGACCGGTTGGAGAATACAATAAAAAGACAGAAAAAGGTGCAGGAAAAGATGCTACACAATATGTAAAACCGTGTTGGAAAGAACAATGTGCTATTTTAGACAACCAAGGATTAGCAGACGATCAAACAAGAGGAACAAATACTTCAAGTGCAAGGAGAGAAGTGCCTAGTATGGTTTTTGGAATTAGCACACCTGGTGCTTATGATCGGAGAGCAGGAAAACCAAAAGTAAAATACGGAGAAAAATTTGCCGAAGCACAAATTCCATTCAATAGATTAGGTGGTTCTAGTATTGTAATGGATGACGGAGATATGTCTTTACTTAGAAAAACCTTTGCAAGCCAAGGCGGAAGCGAATATGTAAATGTAGAAGCAGGTGAAAAAGGCGGACAGGCTACTGTTCCGCACAATGAATATTTAAAATTAAAAACAAGGACAGGACACCAAATACTTTTACATAATTCAGAAGATTTAATTTATATTTCTCACGGTAGCGGAAATAGTTGGATAGAACTTACAGCTAACGGAAAAATTGATATCTACGCAAATGATAGTGTTAGTATTAGATCTGAAAATGATTTAAATTTTAAAGCTGACAGAGATATAAATTTACAAGCTGGAAGAACTATTAATTTAAATGCAGTTGAAAACATTAATGAAACAGCTACAAAGAATATTGAAATAAAGGCGGGAGCAGATGGTAAAATAACTACAGCTGGAAAATTAGATATTGACACACCAAAAACACACGTAAACAACCTTGATGTTACAGGCAAAGCACTAGTGTCAGAAATGGTAAATGTTCCTACTTTACAAGCAGGTAATGTAAATGGTACTGGTGCAGGATCGCCCTGGCCAAACTCAGGACCTAATCAAATACTTCCAGGTTACGGTGCAAGTGCGCCTACTGCTCCGACTGCCGCTATTGATGCAAAAACTCCACAAAGAATTCCTGGACACGAACCTTGGGACGGACATGAAAACATAGACCCTACTTTACATACTCCTGATAAAACTGACAGTAGCACAGTTACTACCCCAGGTAAAGGTAAAGCAGGAAAAACGAGAGATACGTTTAAGAAGACACTTGTAAGATAGGTTAAATACAGTATGAGTACTAGAGAAAAACAGCTATTTAAAGAAATCACAGTAACAGGGTCTCAACCCGTAAATCCTTATGAATCAGGAACCAAATATTACAGGGGATTTAGTACAGTTAATCCCGATAATCCAAATCCTGTACTTTACGATCTTGCTTTAATAAAACAAGATATTATCAATCATTTTCATATTAGGCAAGGAGAAAAATTATCAGATCCTACATTTGGAACTATTATTTGGGATGCCTTATTTGAACCGCTTACAGATAATATGAAAGATGCTATCACACAGAATGTTACTAGAGTTGTAAGTGCAGACCCGAGGGTAAGAGTTAAGTCAGTTATTGTGGATCAATTTGAAAGTGGTTTACAAGTTGAAATTAACTTAGAGTATTTGCCATATAATATACAAGAAACTATGCGTTTGACATTTGACGAAAATGCTGGATTTATAGCTTCCTAAATATATGCGTACTTAACTTCCTTCGATAAATATTAAAAAGGATACAAAGTATGTCATCTACAGATAGACAAAATAGATTGCTTGTTGCAGAAGATTGGAAACGTATATATCAATCTTATCGCAATGCGGATTTTAAAAGCTATGATTTCGACAATTTACGTCGAACAATGATTAATTATTTACGGGAAAATTATCCTGAAGATTTTAATGATTATATTGAAAGTTCGGAATACTTAGCGTTAATTGATGTAATTGCATTTTTAGGACAAAATATAGCGTTTAGAATGGATCTGAATGCTAGAGAAAATTATCTTGAATTAGCAGAACGTAGAGAAAGCGTATTACGTTTGGCTAGATTGTTAAGTTATAATCCTAAAAGAAATGTACCTGCAAATGGTTTACTTAAAATTTCTAGTGTAAGTTCAACAGAATCTTTTGTAGATTCAAACAATATTAATTTACAAGATCAAACAATTATATGGAACGATCCTTCTAACCCAAATTGGTACGAACAATTTGTAAAAGTTCTTAATAGAGCAATGCCAGTAAATGCTACAGTAGGAAGGCCTATAAAAAAAGAAACTATAGACGGCGTTCCTACAGAAATGTATAGGATCAATTCAAACAATGTAGATGTTCCTACTTTTAGTTTTAACAAAACAATAGACGGAGCAACCGCACAGTTTGAAATTGTATCAACAGATATTTCACCATCAGAAATATACGAAGAAACACCTCTTCCAGGAAATAGATTTGCTATAGCTTATAGAGAAGATGGTAGAGGCTCAGGAAGTGCTAATACAGGATTCTTCAGTCACTTTAGACAAGGTGTTTTAGACAACGGGTCGTTTAGTGTTGTAAATCCTAGCACTAATCAAACAGTATCTATTGATGCAACAAATATTAACAATAAAGATGTTTGGTTATACAAGTTAAATTCTGACGGAGTAGAAGACGAGCTATGGTCAAAAGTAGATGCTGTTGAAGGTAATAATGTAATCTATAATAGTTTGTCAAAAAAGATTAGGAATATTTACAGCGTACTTACACGGGTAGATGATAGAATAAGTTTAATCTTTTCTGATGGTGTATTTGGTAATTTACCGCAGGGAGATTTTAGGGCATATTTTAGAACTAGTAGAAATGCAGGAATAGTTATTACACCTCCGGATATGAGAGGAGTATCTATTGATATAAATTATATTAGTAGAGTAGGAAAAGTTGAAACTTTAACACTAGCATATGAATTAAGATATACTGTTGATAATGCTAGTACAACAGAATCTAGTGCTAATATTAAACAAAGAGCTCCGGCAACTTACTATACACAAAACAGATTAGTTACAGCTGAAGACTACCAAATAGGACCGTTATCAGTTAGTCAAGAAATTATTAAAACTAAAAGTGTAAACAGAACAACAAGTGGAATTTCAAGATATTTTGATTTACTTGATGCAACAGGAAAATACAGTAAAACAAATCTTTTTGGTGTTGATGGAATACTTTATAAAGAAATATTAGATACTAAAGAAAAATTTACATTCTCAACGCAAACAGATATAGAAGGTGTAATTATTAACACTATTCAGCCTATACTAGGCGGCAAAAAAGTTAGAAATTATTATTCAAGCGAATTTCCAAAGATTGACACAGCAGATTTAAACATAAAATGGAATCAAGTAACAACAGATACAAATCTTACAACAGGTTATTTTACTAATATTAATGTTATAAAACAAACATTAGGAACTTTTACTACATCCCTCTTGAAACTTATAAAGATAGGAGCTAGTATAAAATTCCAAGCACCAACAGGAAAACATTTTACACCCGAAGGTACTTTAAAAGATGGAGATGCAGATTACTTAGGAGCAGTAACATATAAGTGGGTAAAAATTGTTAATGTAAACGGCAATGGTACAACAAACAATGCAGATGGATCAGGTCCGGTACTAATCAACGATGTTATACCAACTGATTCTTTGATGGTTGAAATTAAACCCAGTGTTACAAGTGTGTTACAAGATGATGTAAAAACACAAATTGTAGATCAAATCTTTGCTTATAAAACATTTGGATTGAGATTTGACAGAGATTTAGGACAATGGCGTGTAGTGTCTGAAAGTAATTTAAATGTAACTTCTGCATTTAGTATTGGTAAAACTGGAGACGTGACTGGACAAAAATTAGATTCAAGTTGGTTGTTAAAATTTACTACTGACGGCGAAACTTACGACATTGATTATAGAGGATCTAGGTACATATTTGAGTCAGACAAAGAAATAAGATTTTACTTTGATAGTAGCGATAAAATATACAATAACTTAACAGGAAAAATTGTTAAAGATAAAATCGTAATACTAAACAATAATAATAAACCCGATAGTATTACTAACTTTACTATAGATCATAATTGGGAAATTACTGAGGAGTATAGAGACTCTGTAGGTTATGTCAATAGTAAAAAAGTACAAGTTACATTTTTTGATAACGACGATGACGGAGTTGTAGATGATCCACAAATTTTTGAAGAAGTAATTGCACCACTTACTAATCCTACTAAAAAGTATATCTTTTTAAAGAAGTTTACAACACCAGATGGAGTGACAGATTTTAATTATACAAGTAATTCTACACTTGGTATAGTTGTATTACAAAATAAAACAGTACAGGGTGCATTAAGCTCATATACTGACGGACAGATTTTTTATTATATAGACGAAGATATTTTTGAGATTTATAACAAAACATCAGGATTGCTTATTATTACAACTGACTATAAGGCTTATGTTGGAAGAGACAATTTAAAGTTTCATTACGTACATGCCGCAGACGATTCAACACGTATAGATCCTAGTTCAAGTAACTTTATTGACACGTATGTTTTGACTAGGACATATGATAATATATTTAGACAGTGGCTAGACGGAACAGTTGTATCAAAACCTTTACCTCCATCAAGTGACCAATTGTTTACAAGTTATAGCACTAATATTAATAAAATAAAGTCACTTACCGACGAAGTAGTATACCATCCTGTTAAGTACAGAGTATTATTTGGAAGCAAAGCAGAAAGTAGTTTGCAGGCAAAATTCAAAATTGTTAAAAATCCTGATGTTGTATTAAATGATAACGATATTAAGTCTAGGATTATAGGATTTATAAATCAATTTTTTGCATTAGAAAATTGGGACTTTGGCGAAAAGTTTTACTTTTCAGAACTATCCACATATGTGATGCAAAATATGGCTCCTGATGTTGTAACATTCTTAATAGTGCCAAACGATGCAAATCAATCATTTGGTAGCTTGTATGAAATTAAATCAGAAGTAGACGAAATTTTCATTAGTGGTGCAACTGTTAATGATTTAGAAATTATTGATGCTGTAACTGCTAGTAGAATTGTAGCAACAGGTGCTGTTGTAACAACCTCAGCAGGATCAAATGTAGGAATACAAAGCTCTGCAAGTACTAGCACAATCTCAACTGGCACAGCAACTAACACGACAACAACTACAACAACTAACACGTCTAGTAGTGGAAGTTCAGGATCAGGTGGATCAGGTTCAAGCGGTGGCGGAGGAAGCTCCGGCGGTGGCGGTTCTAGCGGAGGATATGGTTACTAATGGCTTTCGAAAACAATCAACAGGAACCATCGCTTCCAGCAGGTGATAAAAATTATAAAAGAAAGTCGGCGAATCATCTTCCAAAGTATTTCCGCACAGAGTCTAATAATAAATTTTTAAATGCAACACTTGATCAAATGTTGCAACCTGGCGTTGCAGAAAAACTCAATGTTTTTTATGGAAGAAAAAATGCAACAGCATTTACTAGTACTGATAATTATGTAGGAGACGTAAATGCTGAAAGAGAAAATTATCAACTTGAACCTGCAAGTGTTATTAAGGATGACTTAGGTAATGTAGATTTTTACGCAGATTATAATGATTATATTAATAAATTAACAACACTATCTGGAGCAACAGGTAATCACAGCAGTTTAAATGCACAGGAATATTATGCATGGAATCCTCATATAGATTGGGATAAGTTTGTTAATTTTAGAGAATACTACTGGTTACCAACAGGTCCAAATAGTGTAAATGTATATGGACAATCTAAATCTATACAAAGCACATATTCGGTTGGATTAAGAATAGTCAATGGCGATCCTACTTACTTACTAACACCAGACGGATTAACAAATAATCCTAGTATAACTTTGTACAGAGGACAGACATATATATTTGATGTAAATGCACCTAGCTATCCTATTGCATTCGCAACACAAAGAAGTTTCACTCCTGGTAGATTACCAACAGACGAGGCAGAAAATACATCATTAATATACGATACAGGAGTTACAAAAGTAGATGTAGATGGAAATGATGTGTCATCTGAAACTTGGTTAGACGAAGGAACAATTACGTTCACAGTTCCAGATACAGCACCTGATACTTTGTACTATGTTTCTAAAGGTGACGCAAATGTTGCTGGTACTATAAAAGTTAATGACATTATTGAAAATACAGAAATTGATATTGATAAAGAGATAACAGGAAAGAAAACTTATAAGACAGGTGCAGGTTGGGATTTTTCAAACGGTATGAAAGTCCAATTTGTAGGCGACGTTACTCCGGCAAAATATGCTACAGGTGAATGGTATGTTGAAGGAGTTGGAGATGCAATTCAACTTATCAAACAAGAAGACTTATCAGTAAGCGGATTATTTACGCAGGATGTTGAAGTTGAGTTTGATGCCCAAGAATTTGATTTTTATCCTTTTAGTGAAGCATTAGGTTTTCCAAAGAATAAAGATTATATTATTATAAACAGAGGTAGCAAGGACGGAAACCTTTGGAGCAGGTATAATAGATGGTTTCATAAAGATGTAATTGAAAAAACTGCCACATTAAATGGTCAAGTTAGTAATGTAGATCAGTCTACAAGAGCTAGTAGACCTATTATAGAATTTAACAAGGGATTAAAGTTATATAACTTTGGTACTGCAAGTAAAGAAAACATTAATTTAATTGATACTAAAACTGTAGATGCGTTTTCTTATATTGAAGGTACAACAGGTTACAATGTTGACGGTGTAGATTTATCTGAAGGTATGCGAATTTTATTTACTGCTGATACTGATAAATTAGTAAATGGCAGAATATTCAAAGTTAAATTTATTAGAATTAACAATGTAACACAAATATCTTTAATAGAAGAAACAGATTCTTTACCTCAAGAAAATGAAACAGTTTTAGTTACTCAAGGTAATATTAACAGAGGCAAATATTTTTACTATGACGGAACATCTTGGAAAGCAGGCCAAGACAAAACAAGTGTTAATCAACAGCCAATGTTTGATATGTTTGATTCAAGTGATAAAGGATTTGGAGACGCAACTGCGTATGAATCATCGTTGTTTGCTGGAAATAAAGTTTTTTCTTACACAGTAGGAACTGGAACAAACGATACTGAATTAGGATTTCCTTTAACTTATCGTAGTATTACAAACTCCGGAGATATACTATTTTCTTTTAACTTATTGAACGAAACTTTCACATATACATTAAACAACGCTTTGTATAAAAAATCTGCAAGTACAGGATTTTTACGAAAGTATGAAGATAGAACTACCTATGTTTTGCAAAATGGTTGGCAAAAAGCAAGTAAAGATAGTTCACAGAATGTAATAAAGCAATATGTTGCAACAGCGGATCAAACAGTATTTGCGTTAGACATGTATGATAATATCTTGTTTGTAAATGATTTATGGTTAAGAGTATATGTAAACAACAGTTTAAAAGTACTAGACAAAGATTTCACAATAACAAGCGATGCAAATGGAAGTAGTTATCTAACATTTGTTAAAAAGTTAAAATCAAATGACAACGTTATTATTAAAACTAGAAGCAAGTACGAAAAAAATCAAAATGGATATTATGAACTTGCAAATAATTTGGAAAAGAATCCGTTAAACAATGATATTAACCAATTTACATTAGGTGAAGTTAATGACCACTTACGTACAATAGTTGAAGAGTCAAATGAATTTTCAGGAGCGTATCCGGGGGTCAGTAATTTAAGAGATATAGGCGGCCTTACAAAGTTAGGTAAAAAGTTTTTAAAACATTCATCGCCTTTGAATTTTTCATTATATCATTTATTAGATAATAATTCTAACGTAATTAAGGCTATTTCAAGTGCCAGACTAGACTATAGCAAGTTCAAAAGATTATTTTTAGAAACAGCAGATACCTTAGGATATGAAGGTCCTGTTAGAGACCATGTAGACAAAATTATTGCAGAAGTAAACAAAGACAAAGTTAATTCTATGCCTTACTATTTTAGTGATATGGTACCTCAGGGCGGAAGTGTTGTAAATTCTACTACTATTGAAGATATAGATCAAAAGTTTTTTGCGTTAAGTGAAGTATTCAGTATGGATACACCTAGCACAAAAGCTGTGCAGATTTATCAAAATGGATTACAGTTAACACATGGTGTAGATTATACATTTAACACAGACGGATTTGCTGTTATTACAGCTACAAAACAATTGAATGATATAATTGATATTATTGAATATGCTGATACTAACGGAAGTTATATTGCACCTACTCCTAGTAAGTTAGGATTGTATCCTAGCTTTGTTCCTGAAATTTATATTGATACAACTGTACAAAGTACAACTCCGCTTGTTGGGACAGGTGCATACAAAATATACGCAGTAGCAGGAGAAAATCAAAAAGGGGCAGGCAAACTTGGATGGTTTTATCCTCTATACACAACACTAGCAGAAGCACAAACTAGAGATACAGAATTAGGCGGCTCAGGAGGAGCTCATATTCATAAGTTTGTAGGTTTGAATAGACCATTTTATATGCCTAACAGTACAGCTAATCACGGAGCTCAAGATACAACTGAGTATGAAGAATGGACCGAAGGCAGTTTAGTTATTCAAGGACATGACGGCAGTAAAACTGTTGCATACAAAGATTTTAGAGATAATTTATTATTAGAATTAGAAAGAAGAATTTTTAATAATTTGAAAGTAAGTTATGATACATCAGTATTTGACATAAATGATTTCCAAAGTGGATTAAACAGAA
>TARA_B100001057_G_scaffold306357_1_pt1 | contig 11079 bp, 7 predicted proteins | sample TARA_B100001057 | Tara Oceans TARA_B100001057 (sample SAMEA2621839) | marine metagenome | biome: marine biome (ENVO:00000447); feature: surface water layer (ENVO:00002042); material: "saline water (ENVO:00002010), including plankton (ENVO:xxxxxxxx)" | depth 5 m | reverse complement strand
GCACCAAGAATTGAGGGTACGCGATAGATAGAGTCTGTATCCGGTAGGCTTATCACGGATGGAGAATCGACATTGGTGAACAAGGCAATCTTGTGTCTAGAAGAGTCATCTATCTCTTGCTCTGAACGACAGACAAGGATGTCGGGTTGGATACCGATAGACCGCAACTCTTTTACTGAGTGTTGTGTTGGCTTAGTTTTGGTTTCTCCCGCAGTACTTATGTATGGCACCAGAGTGAGATGCAAAAACAATGCGTGTTCAGAACCCATCTCCACGCGCAACTGACGAACCGCTTCAAGGAAAGGTTGGGATTCGATATCTCCAACTGTGCCGCCAATTTCGACGAGAGCCACATCGACTTCACCGGCACCCTCAACCACCCTGCGCTTTATTTCATCTGTAATGTGAGGAATGACTTGAATGGTGGCGCCTAAATAGTCCCCGCGCCGCTCTCGTTTGAGCACAGCTTCATAAATCCGGCCCGTCGTGAAATTGTTTTTCTGGGACATAGCAGCTCGACTAAAGCGCTCGTAGTGCCCAAGATCAAGATCCGTCTCCGCCCCATCTTCAGTGACAAAGACTTCACCGTGCTGGAACGGGCTCATCGTTCCAGGGTCAACATTGATATACGGGTCCAGCTTTAACAGGGTGATGTCAAGGCCACGAGCCTCAAGGATAGCCGCGAGAGACGCGGAAGTGATGCCTTTGCCAAGAGAAGAAACAACGCCGCCAGTAATGAAGATATATCGTGTCATGTAGGCCCCACCCAGATGATTTGAGTCGCAGGCACGAACTCAATCAGATGGCATTACACCTTAGCAGAATGCCCCGCCAAGCTCAATCTGGTTTGATTAAATCCAAAGTGCACAACGGTTATTCGACTTTCGGCGCCAACGGCCTCTCTGGAGTGATTAGCTGCTGAGGCGATTGCCATTGGATAACCACCCCCAAGTCTCCTGGACCAGCCTGGTAGCATTCTGCAACCCCAATGCCAGGCACACAGATCAGATCTGACTCGACATAAATCAGCGGGACCCGCTGACGCTGCCACGGTGGCATCCCTGCCTCTCGAAGCAAATCTTTGAGGGATTTCACCGGTCGCCCTCGCATTTTTAACGTTTCACTTCCGGTACGATAGCGCACCTCAAGTTTCTGGAATTTTATGTTTATCCCGTCACCGCTGATCTGTGATGTCGACAGCGTTCCATTCTGTGGCCGCAGCTGCACTAACCGATCACTGGCAAGAAACCCGCATGGTTGAGGCCTAACAGCAGACGGCTTGTGGACTGCAAGCAATTCGCCACCATGGCAAAATATCAGACAATCAACGATGTCAAAGCGCGAGCCTGAGCCAGAAGATGGCAAAAATTCATCAACCAGCTGATGTGTGATTTTCCAGCCTAGAGTCAGAAGCCCCAGCCGTTTTGCCCAGCGACGTATTACATTTCGCTGTCTGGCCGAATTCAGCTGTTTAAGCTGGACCAAGAACAATCCACCCCGCGGCGACAATATCGACACAAGATCTTGGTCAGCCAGCTCTTTTTGGAGTTCATTGCTTTCTACCATTAATCCAAGACTTTTCCGCCAGCTCAAGCGGTAGTCAGGCCACCGCCTTTCTAATATTGGCAGGACGTCCAGCCTTAAGAAGTTTCTGTCATGAAGGCCTTCCCGATTCGATGTATCTTCCATCCATTTCAACCGATGAGCGACTGCGTAGGAATGCAAGTCAGCCCGTGTAAAATCTAGAAACGGGCGCCACAAGGTGGCGTTACCCAAAGCACGCATTCGAGGAATCCCAGAGAGCCCTTGCGGTCCTGCTCCACGAAGAAAACGGTAGAGAGAAGTCTCAATCTGATCATCCAGGTGATGGGCAAGCAAGAGCCAGTCGCCACTGCGAACTAGGTCACGAAAAACCTTGTATCTCACCGCCCTTGCTGCTGCTTCCAACGAGCCGTCAGGAGGCACCGAAACTTTACGGGTTGTCAATGGCACAAGCCACTGCTGGCAAGTCTCAGTGCAAAATGACTCCCAATCCATTGCAGCAGTCGAGAGTTGATGATTAACATGGATGGCTGCGAGTTCAGCTTTAAGTAAACCCGCGTCTCGCAAAGAAGCCATAGAATGCAGCAGAACGATCGAGTCAAGCCCACCACTGAGCGCGACAACGTAACGAGCGGGAGCGCTTAATATCTCTAATTCAGAAAGGAGTTTTTGGTTCAAATCACTCATTGTGCGACTGATTCCGGGCAACCAGCCTTGGGTCAGACTTTGTAACTGATCCCGTAGCTCATCAGACGCTCATAGCGACGCCTGACCAATTCATCTAAATCCATCGCCTGCAACATGTCCAATTGCCTCAGCAAAGCCTGTTTGATATTGGCGCTGGTTACGGCTATATCACGGTGGGAGCCGCCGAGAGGCTCAGGAATTGTCTGATCAACAATGCCAAGCTCGACAAGGCGCTCAGAAGTGACCCGCATAGCTTCAGCAGCAGCCGCTGCATGATCCGATGATTTCCATAAGATGGTTGCACATCCTTCTGGTGTGATCACCGTATAGGTGGAGTACTTAAGCATGTTAAGCTGGTCAGCAATTCCAATGGCGATAGCCCCACCGGAATTTGCTTCTCCAGTAACTGTCGCTATCAGCGGGGTCCTGACGCTTGACATCATTGCCATGTTTTCCGCAATAGCTTCATTGATCCCTCGCTCTTCCGAATCCATTCCGGGATAAGCTCCCGGAGTATCAATAAAGCTCAGCACTGGAAGCTTATATTGTTCCGCAAGTTTAATCAGGCGTCTCGCCTTGCGGTAGCCCTCAGGTCTTGGCATCCCAAAATTATGGCGTACTTTTTCCTTAGTGCCTCTGCCTTTTTGATGACCGATAACCATCACCGGTCGATCATCGAGCCTGGCAAGGCCACCAATAATCGCCAGATCGTCAGCAAATAGTCTGTCTCCGTGAAGCTCATCAAAATCTGTAAAGATGTGTTCAATGAAATCTAGGGTGTAGGGTCGCAGAGGATGTCTCGCCACCTGAGATATTTGCCATGAACTGAGATTTGCGTATATCTTTTCGGTTAGCTTCGTGCTCTTGTCTTGAAGATTCTGGATCTCCTCGCTGATATTGAGCTCATTATCCGTCCCGACGAGGCGCAACTCTCGTATCTTTGCCTCCAATTCCGCAATGGGCTGCTCAAAATCTAAGTAATTCGGGTCCATGAATATTCCGTCAAATTTACATAAAGAAACAACGCGGCACGTGTGAAAATGGAATCAGCTAACGCACGTGCCTTAATTAATCCAAACTGATATTTTGAATGTAACCCAGTTCGACTCTGTCTTTTCCGAATTCTCTTCGTAAATGCTGGATCAGTTCGTCTGTCGGAAGAACCAACCAGCTTGGTCCGAGCATTATACACCCTCTGGAATTAGCGCGCTGGTAGTCGATAATGACCCGACAACCGGCAGCAGCGCCGCGACTCCCGGATGTTGATTCTGCAGCTTTTGACTCCATCGAAGCGATCGAGCGCCCCAAATCTGACTGAACGTCTTGACAGTGAGGCCTGAGAATCGAGGCGAGATGGTCACAGAAAGCAGGCATCAATTCGTCGGCCCGCAGCCGAACCGCCAGGCGTTTCGCAAACCGTTTTCGCGCTTCAAGCAAGCTCATCAGTTGTTTCGCGCGACCACGCAACCCATCATTATAATCATCCGAGCTGACTGTGCACTCGGCCAGAATGATCGAATCAGGCTGAAGCTGATCTCGATATTTTTCATAATCCCGAGCAGATAACGACAACTCAAAGCGGGCGCTGCGATCGTCGAGTGTGAGAAACGCAATCGTATCACCGGCTTTCGTTTTCATCGTTCTGAAGCCGTACAACAAGCCAGCAATCAATTGTTTTCCGCGCTGCGGACGTAATGCAGACAGCCGATTACGGGTAATTTTTGACAACTCCGGGAGAAATTCCTCGATAGGATGCCCTGATAGATAGAGCCCCAATGTCGCTTTTTCTGCCCGCAGCCGCTCCTGTTCAGTCCAAGCATGCACTCTTGCACTCGAGCTTTGAGGTCGGTTGGTCGGCGCCTCAGGGGCAATTTCACCAAATAAATCCTCCACCCCACTAGCAGAGTTCCGATTACTCTGCTCCGCGGCCTGAACAGAACCAGGTAACAGCGCCAAAAGCGATGCCCTGACGAAGTCAGGACCGCCTTCCATCAAATTATCGAGTGCTCCTGACTTAATTAACGCTTCCAGAGAGCGCCTGTTGACTAACTGAGAATCTAGCCTTTGACACAAGTCCAATAAACTTTTGAAAGATTTTTTTAGCCGTTCGAGAATGATCGCTTCAATCGGTCCTTCTCCCAATCCCTTGATCGCGCCGAGTCCGTATACGATATCGCCCGAATCATTCACCGTAAAGTTGAACTGACCGACATTAACGTCTGGCGGTAAAATTTTAAGCCCCATCGCATGGCACTCATCGACATAAGTAACGATCTTGTCGGTGTTCTGCATCTCGGCAGAAAGAACAGCCGCCATGAAAAACTCTGGATAATGGGCTTTAAGCCAAGCCGTTTGATAAGAAATTAACGCATAAGCAGCCGAATGTGATTTATTAAAGCCGTAACCGGCAAATTTTTCCATGAGATCAAAAATCGAGCCGGCCAGCTTTTTGTCGATCTGCCGGTCTACCGCTCCGGCCATGAACAAATCGCGCTGCTTCGCCATGACAGCCGGATCTTTTTTGCCCATGGCTTTGCGCAGAATATCTGCCCCGCCAAGGGTGTAGTTTGCAAGCACTTGAGCAATCTGCATCACCTGCTCTTGGTAGAGAATAACGCCGTAGGTGTTGGACAACACGTGCTCTAGCTCAGGGTGCGGATACGCAACCTCAGTACGACCATGCTTTCTTTCGATGAAATCGTCAACCATTCCTGATTGCAGGGGGCCCGGACGAAATAGTGCTACCAACGCAATTATGTCCTCAAAACTGCTGGGCCTAAGTTTTTTTATCAGCTCTTTCATCCCACGCGATTCAAGCTGAAACAAAGCGGTGGTTTCTCCCTTTTGTAAGAGCAAATAGACCGCCTCATCATCCAGAGGCAAGTCACTAATCACAACGGGCTCGGCTTCTTTTTGTCGACCGTTAATCATCTTGACCGCCCAGTCAATGATCGTGAGCGTACGAAGGCCAAGAAAATCAAATTTGACTAGACCTGCAGTTTCGACATCATTTTTGTCAAACTGTGACACCAGACCACCGCCTGCCTCTTCACAGTACAATGGAGTGAAGTCAGTTAGCTTGGTCGGCGCTATCACCACACCGCCCGCATGTGTGCCAACATTTCGTGTAACGCCTTCAAGCTTAAAGGCCATATCCATAATTTCCTGGGCGTCTTCGTTGCTGTCGACAAATCGCGACAGTTCAATCTCTTCCTCGAGAGCTTTTGCCAGCGTCACATCTGGTCCAAAGGGAATAAGCTTTGATAGCTTATCTCCCAGAGAATATGGTTTACCTAGAACTCGAGCGACATCCCGAACCACTGCTTTCGCCGCCATCGTGCCGAAGGTGATAATTTGAGAGACGGCGTCGTGGCCATATAGCTCGGCTACATGTTGAATCACCAGATCGCGCCCTTTCATACAAAAATCAACGTCGAAGTCAGGCATTGAAACTCTTTCTGGATTCAAGAAACGCTCAAACAGCAGATCATACTTGAGGGGGTCGAGATCTGTAATTCCAAGAGCGTATGCCACGATAGAGCCCGCGCCGGAACCTCGGCCGGGCCCGACTGGAATATCATTTTCTTTCGCCCATAAAATAAATTCCATGACAATCAAGAAGTACCCCGGAAACCCCATCTGGTTGATGATCTTCAGCTCCATATCAAGTCGCTCAAAATAGATGCTTCTTTGTTGCTCACTCCATCCCGAACCACCAAAAAGTTGCTCAAGTCGCGCTTCAAGACCCTGCCTGCTTAAATCCTCAAGATAGGTTTCCAACGATCGCTCGTCTGGTACTGGGTATTTAGGTAAGTATGGAGTACCAAGATTTAGTGACATGCTGCAACGCTTACCGATCTCCGCTGCATTTAGATAAGCTTCCGGAATGTCCGCAAACAATTCAGCCATCTCTTGACTACTCTTGAGATACTGCTGGTCTGTATAGTTTCTTGGCCTGCGTAGGTCGTCGAGTGTCCGCCGGCCGCTGATACAGACCCTAACCTCATGAGCTTCGAAATCACTAGAACTTATAAATCTCACATCATTCGTAGCCACCACTGGCACATCTTGATTGACAGCCAGCGCTAACGCGCGTTCGATGTAAACCTCTTCCTCCGGCTTTCCAACGCGCTGCAACTCAATATAGAAGCGATCGGGGAAGAGCTTTAGCCAGTTAGAGAGGAAAAATGTTGCACGCTCGCTGTCGCCTGCAAGAAGAGCTTGACCAACATCGCCTCGCTGCGCACCAGACAGCGCGATGAGGCCCTCTGTCGTGCCTTCAAGATCTTTCCCAGCAAGTTTGGGCTCTCCCGTTCTGTCGCCAGCTGTATACATCTGCGAGACGAGCTGAGTGAGGTTCAGATAACCCTGTTCGTTCTGAACCAGCAACACAAGAGGCGTCAACCCTCCCCCCTCGTCCTCCACCATGACATCGCATCCGCCTATTGGCTTGATCCCCGCCGATTGGGAAGATGTGTAGAATTTAACCAGTCCGAATAAATTGGCCAGATCGGTTACCGCCACCGCTGGCATCTCGAGGCCAACCAGAGACTCAACCAGTGGGCCGATTGTAACTAGCCCATCACTGATCGAATATTCGGTGTGAAGCCGAAGATGTGTAAATGCTTCTGCAACCAAAACAGCGGTCTCGAGCCCAAATTATCTATGTGAGGATAGCAAATTAATATACCCTCTTTCGCGATGAATGTTTACCGAAGCAAAACGGAAACAGGCGCGAAACTCTGGCGATGAATTGGGCTTGGCCCCAGCTTAGCAAGCGCTTCAAGGTGTTGCCTTGTGGGGTAACCCTTATGCTTGGACAGACCATAACCCGGATAGACGCTATCCAGCTCCTCCATTTCGCGATCTCGCGTGACTTTTGCCAGAATCGATGCAGCTGAGATGGCGGGGACCTTTGAATCACCTCTCACGATAGCCTTCGACTGGAACTGCCAGGAGGGAATATGTTTTCCGTCCACATATACCATATGCGGCCTAAGCGGCAACGCCTCTACCGCCCGGCGCATGGCCAGCAAACTTGCTTGCAGTATATTCAGCGTATCTATTTCTTGCACGTTTGACCGACCGATTGCCAAGGCAAGAGCGTGCTCTTTGATCAGAATCGCCAGTTGCTCTCGTTTCGTGGCAGTTAGCTTTTTTGAATCATTCAGCTCGGGTATTGGTAAGTCTGGATCAAGAATGACCGCGGCCGCAATGACGTCTCCTGCAAGAGGTCCTCGACCTACTTCATCGGTGCCGGCAATCAAGTGACCTTTATCGACAACGACACTCTCTTCTGATTCATGACGTCCCATTAAAGTCCTTAAAAAACGCGATCTTGGATAAGATTCATTACGGCAACTGCGGCCGCATCCGAAGCATCTTTGCGCAACCCCCTGTGCAAATGGTCGAATTGTCGCAAAGCATCCTTAAACGCATCCGGATCTGAGAAAAAATTCAGAATCTGCTCTTCCACCGCAGCTTCCGTGACCTCACTCTGAATGTATTCCGAAACCAGGCGCTCGCCAGCCAGTAAATTGGGTAAAGCGATATGAGGAACATCGACTATTCTCGACGCAATCAGGTGAGTTATTGGTGCCAGCCGATAAAAGACCGCCATCGGCTTACGAAGCAGCATTGCTTCCAGCGTCGCCGTTCCACTGGCCATGACCGTAAAGTCAGCCGCAGCAAGTGCTTGCTGTGAGTTTTCCACGAGGCGAAACTGCTCACCAAGAAAAATACTGCACCGGCCCAACGCGCGCTCAATGCAGATCCGGCTTTGGTTGCCACTGAAGGGAATCAGAAATTTCAACTGGGGCATCGAGCGCAGAGCGTTGGTTGCACCGGCAAAGAAGATCGGTGCCAGGCGGTCGATCTCACTCGCTCTACTTCCGGGAAGCAGTGACACCACTTGCGCAGAGTCAGAAAGGCCAAGTGAGAGGCGAGCGCCGGCAGTTTTATCTTCAAATCCTATTTGATCAGCAAGTGGATGCCCAATACAGGTTGCTGGTATTTCAAACTCATCATAGATCGCATTTTCAAAAGGAAACAGCGTAAGCATCAAATCAACCGCTCGCTTTATTTTGTAAATACGGCTCTTTCTGTATGCCCAGACGCTGGGGCTCACATAATGGACGGTGGCAATATCTTGAGATCTTAGCGCTTCCTCAACGCGCAGGTTAAAATCAGGCGAGTCAATCCCGATATAAACCGACGGGGGGCGAGCCTTGAAGTAAGATTCGAGTTTCCGCTTTATCCTCAGCAATTCAGGCAATCTTCCTAATGGCTCGACGAAACCCATCACTGAGAGTCTTTCCATTGGGAATAGCGACCGGCATCCAAGGGCCTCCATATCAGGGCCACCAATACCGACAAACTCAGCGTCAGGGTGCCGCGCCTGCAACGCAGCGATCAATCCAGCACCCAAAATATCACCAGACTTTTCGCCTGCCACAATACCGATTTGAATTGGGTCAGCCATGAGCTATAGGCAAACTGAACACAAACGAAGATTTAACGATGAATTCCTTTTTTCGAAGACTCCAGAGACGCGACCAGGGCGGTCAGCGGCGCGCAGTTTTCGCTGAGAACGCGGATCTGGTCTAATGCTTCTTGGAGGCTATAATTTCTCTTGTATAGGATCTTGAAAGCCTCTCGGATTTCGGCAATGGATTCTTTGTCAAATCCACGGCGCTCCAGGCCTATGGTATTCACGCTCCGCACGGTTGCCGGCCGTCCGCTAACTATCATGTAGGCCGGCACATCATTTGAAACGTGTGTCATACCGCCAATCATCGCGTGAGCGCCTACAGTTAGAAACTGATTCACTCCTGCATATCCACCTAGGATCGCCCAGTCATCAATCACAACATGTCCGCAAAGACCGACGTTGTTGGCAAAAACTGTGTGACTGCCAACGGTACAATCATGTGCCACATGCCCATATGCCATCATGAGATTGTCGTCTCCAATTTTGGTGCAGCCCCCTCCAGCGCCGGTCCCCCGATGTAATGTGACACCTTCTCTGAATACATTGTCGCTGCCGATCTCTAACCAAGTCTCCTCCCCCTCAAATTTCTTATCTGCCGGGTTCTCTCCTACCGAACAAAACTGATAGAAACGATTATTTGTTCCAATTCTTGTATTTGCACGAATTACAACGTGCGATTCAATTAATGTGCCGGCACCTATTCGAACCCCTGGGCCAATAATACACCAAGGGCCAATTGTCACACCTTCATCAATTTCCGATTTCGGATCAATTTCAGATTGATTGCTGATCATGCGTCACCGCCCTCACCTTTACGCTCAGCACAAAGGATATTCATGGTCCCCACTAATTCTTCTCCCACCGAGGCTTTAGCCGCAAATCGATAGATCCCCCTACGGTTTGTGATAACGTTTACTTCAAGTATAAGCTGGTCACCTGGAACAACCGGGCGCCTGAGCCTAACGTCATCTGCTCCAACGAAGTAATAGAGGTAGCCATCTTTCGGCTTTTTCTCCTGACTTTTGAATCCCAAAACACCGGCAGCCTGAGCCAAGGCTTCGATAATAAGAACACCGGGCATTATGGGTTGGTGAGGAAAGTGCCCTTGAAAGAAGGGTTCATTCACCGTGACATTCTTACAGGCTACTATTGATTTACCCAACTCCATTGACACGATTCTGTCTACGAGCAAAAAAGGGTACCGCTGAGGCAAGTATTCCTTGATTTCCTGTACATCCATTAACATTGGTTTGCCTTAAACAGATTTTCTTGGGGAGGACCCAGTTGTATAGTTTTCTCAAATGAACGTTTTTGGCTGTTCAGCTGCGTTAGATTTGTTGTCTTTATTGAGCTCAATCATCTGCGCCAACCAGCTTTTCCAGCTCCTTCAAACGACGGACAATGCCCTCAAGCTGTTGAAATCTGACAATTGCCCTTTTCCAATCAGCGGTCTTCATTTGACCCGTTCCAGAAGAATAGGTTCCAGGCTCAGTTATCGATTTATTGACCAGTGACATGGCACTGACCTGAACTCCATCAGCAAGGCTAAGATGGCCAACCATGCCGCTCGCACCGCCTAAGATGCAATACTTGCCGATCCTCGCACTCCCAGCAATTGCTGTACAGCCACAAATTACCGTATGTGCCCCAATATAGCAGTTATGTCCAATCTGCACTTGGTTATCGATCTTAACTCCATGTTCCACAATCGTATCTTCGATAGCGCCACGGTCAATGGTAGTACCAGCACCTATATCCACATCGTCACCAATCTGGACAGAACCAAGTTGCTGGATTTTTACCCTACGAGTGCCATCAAACGCAAAACCGAACCCATCTGCTCCGATGACCGCTTGGCTATGTACAGTAACCCGGGAACCAATTTGAACTCCGTGGTAAAGGGTCACTTGAGCATGCAGTCTACAATTCTCACCCAGTCGCACACCACGACCAACCACTGTGCCGGGTCCAATTGCACTGTTAGCCCCAATCTCGACATCATCCTCTATAACAGCATTGGCGCCAATGCATACTCCTTCGCCAAGAGAAGCTGAGGCCGCCACGCTCGCAGAAGCGTGCACACCAGCTTCAACTGACGGGAGCTCCGCAAACAACTGTGACAAATGAGCAAAGGCAACATATGGATGCTCTGCTATTAGCACACTTGTCGGGGCAGCATCAGCATGGCGCGCCTCAACGATAACTGCAGAGGCACTGGTGCTCGCTAGCTGCCCAAGGTAGGAAGAATTACTGAGGAAACTGATCTCACCCGCGCCCGCACTTGCGAGAGTACCCAATCCCTTTATGGGACAGTCTGGATCACCGATGAGCTGCAGATTTAGCTGGCCTGCTATGTCTCC
>TARA_B100001057_G_scaffold253011_1_pt1 | contig 11086 bp, 9 predicted proteins | sample TARA_B100001057 | Tara Oceans TARA_B100001057 (sample SAMEA2621839) | marine metagenome | biome: marine biome (ENVO:00000447); feature: surface water layer (ENVO:00002042); material: "saline water (ENVO:00002010), including plankton (ENVO:xxxxxxxx)" | depth 5 m | reverse complement strand
ACAGTGGGAATGGGAAAAGAGCTATATGATAAATTTGATATTGTTAAAAACTTGTTTAAGCAGGCAGATGAAACACTTAATTTTTCAATATCAAAGCTGATTTTGGAGGGCCCTAAAGAAGATTTGGATTTAACTAAAAATACACAACCCGCTATATTTTTAATTAGTTATTCAATATTCAATATAGTTAAAAAAGAATTCAACTTAGATTTAAATAAAGCTAAATATTTCGCCGGACATTCTTTAGGTGAATACTCAGCTTTGTCATGTGCTGGATACTTAGATTTTACAGATACTTTAAAAATCCTAAGAATTAGAGGAGAAGCTATGCAAAACTCAGTACCTGAAGGGCAAGGAGGTATGATCGCAGTATTGGGTTCAAAAATTGAAGAAATTGAAAAAATTTTAACTGTTAATAAAGAATTATTTAAGGTTCAAATAGCAAATGATAATTCTGAGGGTCAAATTGTTTTGAGTGGAAAAATAGAAGATTTAGAAAAGTTAATTGCGATCTTAAAAGAAAATTCAATTAAAAATATCAAACTTCCAGTTAGTGCACCTTTCCACTGTGATTTGATGAGTAATGCTACTATAATTATGACGAATGAGTTAAATAAACTAAATTTTAAAAATGGACAAAATAAATTAATTTCAAATGTAACAGCCCAGGAAATAAAAGCTCCTAATGAGCTAAAAACTCTCTTAATCAAGCAAATTGAGAATAGAGTGAGGTGGAGAGAAAGCGTTATTAATATGATAGAAAATAACATAAACCATTTTATTGAAATTGGTCCTGGGAAAGTTTTGTCAGGTTTGGTTAAAAGAATTAACAGAGATATTAAAATTGATACAATAAATAGCCAAAGTGACATTAAGAGTTTAAAAATATGATAGATTTAAAAGGCAAAAATATTATTGTTACAGGTGCTTCCGGTGGTATTGGAAATTCAATAGTTAAAAAATTAAACAAAGCTGGAGCAAATATTTTAGCCTCAGGTACAAGAATAGAAAAACTTGAGGAATTAAAAAATAAATTTGAGAATATAAGAACATTAAAATTTGACATTTCTCAAATTGATAAAATTGAGGATTTTGTAGAAAATGCAATAAAAGAACTTGGTGGAAATTTAGATTGCATTATTAATAATGCAGGAGTTACCCAAGATAATCTAGCAATAAGAATGAGCTTAAACGAATGGCAAAAAGTAATTAATATTAATTTAACATCAACTTTTTTAATAAATAAATCTGTAATTAAGAAAATGCTTAAGAATAAATCAGGTAAGATTGTAAATATCACATCTGTCGTTGGCCATACAGGAAATTTGGGGCAGGCCAACTACACAGCATCTAAAGCAGGCATAATAGCAATGTCAAAGAGTTTAGCTTTAGAATATGCAAAAAAAAATATAAATATAAATTGTATTTCACCAGGTTTCATTAAAACAGCAATGACAGATAAATTAGATGATAAATTTAAAGAAACTATTATATCAAAAATTCCTTCAGGCCGTCTGGGAGACCCTAATGATATCGCCAATGCAGTGCTATTTTTATGCTCAAATCAATCTGACTATATAAACGGTGAGACTTTGCACGTTAATGGAGGATTGTATATGGCTTGACAAAAAAAGTTTTTGAACTAATAAGAATTTATAACAAAAAAGGATCAATATGTCAGATGACGTTTCAAGCAAAGTAAAAAAAATTGTAGCCGATCACTTAGGAATTGATGAGGCAAAGGTTAATGAAGATTCAAGTTTTATAGATGATTTGGGAGCTGATAGTTTAGACACAGTTGAGTTAGTGATGGCTTTTGAGGAAGAATTTGGTTCTGAAATATCAGATAATGAAGCTGAGAAAATTTTGACTGTAGGGGATGCAGTTAAGTTTATCGAAGGAAAAGCAAATTAGATTAATAAATGCCCTTAAATAAAGATGGGGTAATGATAATCTTATCTTCTCCCTCTGGAGCAGGAAAAACAACATTGGTTAAAATGTTGTCCACGATGAATAATTTTGAAGTTTCAATTTCACATACCACACGCCAACCTAGACCCAACGAAACTCCAAATAAAGATTATTTTTTTGTTAGAGAACAAGAATTTAAAAGATTAATTAATAATCAAGAATTTCTAGAATATGCAAAAGTATTTGATAATTTCTATGGAACAACAAGAACCCCAGTTATTGACAACTTAAACAAGGGTCAAAATGTTTTATTTGATATTGATTGGCAAGGTGCTGATCAAATTAAAAATAAGAAATTAGACTATAAATTAATTACTTTTTTTATTTTGCCACCAAGTAAAAAAGTTTTATTCGAAAGATTATCAAATAGGGATATGAAAGACAAACTAATAGCTGAAGAACGGATGAAACAATTTGAAAGAGACGTTCTACATTGGATAAATTATGATTATGTAGTAATCAATGAAAATTTAAATGATTGTTTCTCCAGAATAAAAAATTTAATTGATGCAGAAATAAACAATGGTTCGAAAGATTATGACTCAGAATTTATTAGGCATCATATTAATAAGTTAACGATTTAAATTTTCATACTCTAGTGCAAGTTTATAATAGGTTTCAAAATCTAAATTTTGAGGTCTTAAATTTAGATCAATATTTAGTTTATTTGAAATATTTTGATCTCCATTAAATACTTGATTGAAAGGTTTCTTTAACATTTTACGTCTGTGGTTAAAAAAAATTCTTGTGATTTTTTCAAGATTATGTGGATTTTTGATTTTAAAAAAATTATTTTTTGGTCTAAAAAATAAAAGTGAGCTATCTATTTTTGGTCTAGGTGAAAAACATATTGGTTTAATATCGCAAATTTTTTTAATATCTAGTTTCCAATTACTTAAAATTGATAACCTGCCATAATTTCGCGTATTAAATTTAGCTGTAATTCTATCTGCAACTTCTTTTTGAAACATCAAAACTAAATGATCGAACCAAAAAGTGTCTTTTAAATTTATAATCCATTTCACTAAAATTTCTGTAGAAATATTATAAGGAAGATTTCCAAACACGGTTACTTTTTCTTGGATTAATGATGCTTCATTTACCTTAAGAACATCCTGATTCAATACTTCCAATTTATCTTCAAATTTGTTTTTAAGATTTTTTGATAAATTATAGTCTTTTTCTATAGCTAAAACTTTTTTTGGATTTTTCTTTAAAATTAAATAGGTAAGATTCCCAGTGCCAGGCCCAATTTCAATAATATTTTTGCCCTGAATTGGCACTAAATCAGTAATTAAATTTAAAATATTTTGGTCAATTAAAAAATTTTGACCTAAACTTTTTTTAGCCTTGATCAATGCTTTTCCAAAAATTGAATTGCTTTAATTAAACTTAATGGGTTGGAAAGATTTTTACCCATCATTTTTTCGTTTGGTCCATGATCGGGTGAAATTCTTAAAATTGGTAAACCAAGTGTGATATTTATGGCATCATATTCATAAATGGTTTTAATTGGGGTTAAAACTTGATCATGATAAATTCCAACTATAACATTAAATTTTTTTCTATTGCTTTTTAAAAAAATCGTATCAGCTGGATAAGGTCCGAATATTTGGAAACCCTTTTTTTTAAGAAAATTTACTGCAGGTTTTATAATTTTTTCGTCTTCATTTCTCATATCTATACTTTCGCAGTGTGGATTTAGACCTAAAATTGCTATTTTAGGTTTAAATCCTAAAAAATTTAAATAGAAATCGTTAATTAATTTAATTTTATTATAAACAAGTTTCTTACTTAAGCTTTTAGCAACCATTTTTATAGGAAGATGTGTAGTCAAAGGAAGCACAGATAATTTTGAATTATATATTAGCATACCAACATTATTTATTTTAAAATTAGAAGCTAAATATTCAGTTATACCTGGAAATTTTTTTTTCAAAAAATGTTTTTTTGAGATTGGACCGTTTATAAGTTTATTCGTTAAACCTAGGTTAATTATTTTAATAGCTATTTTGAAACAATTATTAATGAATAAACTAGAGTCTCTTGAAATTTTTTTAAAAGGGGTATTTGTTTTATAATCAACATTAATTAAATTTATCGTTTTATTATCTAATTTAAAATTACGAAGATTTTTATAATTTATAGATTTAATTTTCTTATTATAATTTAATCTCTTCATTTGTAATTTCACTAATTTAAGCGAAGAAATTAATATTAATGGACTCACAATTTTTTTTGACTTAAGTGATTTAAAAAAAATTTCTAAAAATATGCTATTGGGCTCACCATGAACTATTATTATTGGTTTATAATTCATTTATTAATATGTCCTTTTTAATTTTATTATAAAATATTATAGAGTATTGATTAAGTTGCTGATTAATTTTTGATTGAATAATTTTTTGTAGCTCCTTTTCAATATCAACATTTTTTCTCTCTACTTCAATATCTTTAATTTTTAAAATTAAAAAGCCACCTGGAACAGTTATGGGATTTGAAATATCACCTACATTTAAAAAGTTAATCTTTTTTAAAATATTTTGATTTAATGATGACTGATTTATCCAACCAATATTTCCATTATCGGTAGAGGTATCAGATAAACTATAAAGTAATGCAGCTTTACCAAAACTGGAATTAAATATTTCATTTTTAATTTTTTGATATTTTTCCTTAATTTTTTCTTTTTCTTTGATCTCAAAAAGGATCTCTTGTAAAAAAAGCTTCTTTGATTGAATTATTTTTGCATTTGATAATTTTTCCTTTATTTCATCTTCATCAATTTTCAATTTTGATTTATACTTGTAATAAATTAATCTATTCCACATAAGCTCGATATTAATTTTATTTTTAACATAATTTAAATTTAGATTATTTTTGTTTAAATAATTTTCAAATTCTTCAATCGATTTTAAATTTAGTTTATTAAACAAATTCACAATATAATTATTTAAAGTTTTTTCCTCTATAATGATTTGCTCAAAAAATTTAGAAATATATTGTTTTTTAATTTTTTCTCTTACAAGAGAATTTTTTAATATTTCATATGTTTGATCAGATGATAAATTACTAAAATTAGTATTTAAACTTGATAGATATATTCCTTCTTTTTTAATATCAAGGTTTGTTATAATCTCATTATCAATTTTCAAGACAATTTTACTTTCTATTGCAAATGAATTGCTAATAATTAAAATTAAAATACTGAGATATGAATAAAAATAATTCATTTTTTATGTGATTAAAGAAAACATACCCATTTTTTTTAAATGAAATTTATAAATTTTGGTCAATTTCTTGTTCCAATGTAGTTAATGGGAATAAAGTTATAGAAAAAAATAGGTTTTCAGAAGGTTCCAAATCTCTGTCCTCATAGTACTTCTTTTGAAATTTTAATCCTGCAATAAGACAGTCATTTTTATATTCATATACCAAATCATAATATTCTGTGAGATTAATTTCCTGATTCTTCCTAGTTTTGAAAGATATGAAATTGTTTTCATCAAAATTAAATGTAGATTTATTTTCAATAATATGAGCTGTTCCAATTAAATCATTTTCTTCTATAAAATTAAATTCTGTTACAAAATTATTTAATGAAAAGTTAATTCCTAAATCGTGATATTTAAAAGAGTTAAAACCACTCTCGGATGCAAAGTTATATTCTATATTGAAAATATCTTCTTTTTTATAATTAATTCCACCAAAAAGGTATGAATTAGTTTCACTCAGTGATGTTTTTTTTGGTATGGTATTTTGTTTTTTTTCTCTAAAGACTGTGGCTAATTTTGCGTTTACTTCATTATTATTTATTTTTTTAGTTGAAGAATAATCAAGTCCTAGTGTTAATGATTTCCCACTTTCAAAGGAATCTTCTAATCCCAACCTATCAATTGTAAATATATTATTAACGTTTATAGATCTATCTGTATCACTGTGATTTTTCATATCACTAGGGTTCACTCTTAAAGATATTTTTGGAGTTAATAACTCAGTTTTATCATTAATTTTTTTTACCATTGGGTAAGAAGTATTTATTTCAAAAATATTCATTAATTCAGACTGTGGGCTTGATTTATAGATATTATCTTCTTTAGCAACAGTGTTAGAATTTTTTAAATATAGGTTTAAGCCACTTTTAAGTCCTGTTCTAGAACTTATTAATTCATTGGACGAAAAATTGAGGTTATTAATAACTTTTGTTCTAAGATTATTTGTATTTTGTAGAATATTACTTCCATTTGAATATAAGTTTACCATAATTAAATCATTTGAGAATAGTTCTGAATTAAAATTGAAATAAGGTAAAATGAACTGATATCTGTCACTTTGTAACTTATTCAAATCTTCATAAGTAGAAAAACCAGTGTCTAAATCAAATTTTTTATGAACTAATTTTAAATCTATTCCTGAAGATAACAAATCAGAGTTTTTTGGTTTTGATATATTATTGAATAACTGATTTTCAAAAATTTTTAAATATGTGTCTTTATTTGTCTTTTCAAAATATATCTCTAAATTAGAGTCAGTGAAATTATTCAAGCTTAAGTCAATTTCTGATTTAGCAAAAAAATGTAATATATTTTTTCTGCTGTTTGAGTAATTTGATTTAAATTTTGATACATAACCAAAATCAGCAATTAACGACGAGCTTGAATTTTCCTGACGATATTCACCGTGTAAAGAATTCATTTCTGAGTCAAAAAGGGTAGGCTTAATTGTAAAATCTCTGTTGTCTGCAATTAAATAATAATAAGGTACACTTAAAGAGCCTCCAAGAGTTTGAGAGTTATTTAGCTCAGGTTGCAAAAATCCTGATTGTTTTTTGACAGTTGGATCAGGATGAAAAAATTTTGGAAAATACATAACTGGAATATCGTACACCCTTAGAATTGCATTTTTATATGATAATTGTTTCTTTTTTTTATCATGAATAATTTCATCTGCTTGTATTGCCCAAGGAGGACAATTTTCGTCTTTTTTGCAACTTGTAAATACTGCTTTATTTACCTTGGTTATTTCATCTGTTTTACTTGATGATACGCCCATAATTCTTGGATCATTATCAGGTTCATCAAAGATATTTTTGTGAACTAAAATTTCTGTATCTTTTGCTATAAAGTTTCTACTCTTTAAATTTATAATCGCACTAGATAGATAAAATTTATCACTATTTGGTTTTTTATAATTAGATTTTATAATTAAATTTTCTGCTCTTAATTCTTCATCATTTAAGAAATATCTAAATTTTTTAAGATTATATAAATTTAGATTATCTTTAATAGTAGTTTTATCATTTGAACTTAATTCCATTTCATTAATAAGAAATGTTATGTTACTACTATCAAAAAAGTACTTGGAGTATACAACTGCAGATGTTTTTCCCTGAGAAGTAATTTTTCCTTTATTTTTAGAATAAGATATAAAGTCTGAGAAAATTTGATAATCCTGTGTTTTGTTTAGTAGTTCAGCTTTATCCTTAGCAATAATAATATTTTTAGATAAATTGTATTCAAAAATATCAGCAATAATTTCAATTTCTCCAGTTTTATCTATAGCTCTTGAGCCATCTTTTGTTACAATTAAATTATTATTTTTTTTATATGTGATATCTTGAGTATATATTTCATAGTTATTAATCTTATCAATTATTTTGACGTTACCACTTGCTTTTAAAATATTTTTTTTTTTATAATACTCAAATTTATCAGCATCAATAATTATCCCATCATTTGAACTAATAGTTCCCCTTTGATCTCCAGTGAATTTATCTCCATTCTCTGTAATATTTATTTCTGTAATATCAAAGTTAAACTCTTCAACACTATTTGCGTTTACAGTAAATATATAAAAGGAAATGAACAGAAATATTTTAAAAATATTATTTCTCATTAATTTTATATAACATTAAAGAGTTAAAGCATAACAATACAAACAGAGGCAAAGATATAGAAAGGGCACTTGAAATTCTTTCTGTACTTCCCAAAACATATGAAAAATTATTAAAATAATAAATCAATACCGAAAAAAACAATCCAATCAATATTTTAAAAGTTATACCTTGAATATTTTTAATATTTAACATTACTACAGAGGAGAATAGAGCCATTAGTAATAGAAATATAGGATAAGAGATTAATTTTAATAAATGCATATCTACCTCAGTGGTAGAATAGTTCAATCTTTTATAATTTTGCCTTAATTCATATAGTTCCATAAAATCAAGAGCAGATAAATTTGAGTACAAGCTTTGAATTCTTTTTAAGTCAAAGTTTGTTTTTAAAGTTAATAATTTTACATTTGTATAGTCGTTTTCTTCATAAACTTTAGCATCTAGAATTTTCCATTTATATTGAGATATGTCAATTTTAGTACTCTCAATGTTTCTAATCACATTAAATTTTTCATCAAATTCTGTTATAAAACTATCTAATAAAAAATTTTCATTAATTGAAGAAGCATTAATAATTATTATTTTTCTTTCCATAACATCTTTAATCCAAAGTCCATTTTTTGTAACAACAGCAAGATATTTTCCGTCAGTTATATATCCGGACTTTATTTCTAAATAAATATTTTTTAAATTGGATGATAAATTATAAAATACTGTAATCACAAAAATTCCTGTAGCAATAGAAAGAGCTGTTAAAATTGTTATTATGCTTGAGTTTTTAAAACCAGAATATTTTAAAATATCTATTTCTTTGTTCTCAAATATTTTTATAAAAAAAAGTTGTATTGTGAGGAGCATTATAAATGGAAATAATTCAAAAATTTGAGTAGGAGAGTTTAAAAGTGTTAAAAATAAGGTGAAACTGATACTAACACTTTCATTTTTGAAAAATTCTAATTCACTCAGCATATTCAAAACAAAAACAAAACTAAACATAATCATAAAAACAAATAAGAGGGATTTAAAAAAAATTATTGATAAAAATTTAATATAAGTTTTCATATTTTTATTTATTTTTTTTGAAATTAAATTTGTTAAATAAATATATGTAAAATAACAAAATTAAAGTTAATGGTAGAAACATAATACTAATATCATAAACTGATATTTTAGATACATACCTGATAGTTATTTCAGAAAATATTATTATTATTAAACCAATCAAAAAGGTAAGTATTTTGAGCCTGCTGTAAGTCGAACTTTCTTTTGAGGAAGTAATTAGTAAAAAAGGTATTAAAGAAAGAAGTGGAATATAAAATGGAATTATAAATCTCTTATAGAACTCTTTTATAATGTTTTGAATATTTTTGTTTGAGCAATTTTTGATATTCACAGTTTTAAAAAGATTTTCTTTTTTTTGTAATTTTAAATAATTTTTTATACATATTATTAATTCGATAGATGAAATTTCTTGAGTTTTTTTGTATGTTGTGGTGTTCGTCTGAATATTTGATAACGAAAAATCTGATTTTGAAAAAGATATGTTAGTAATTTCATTATCTCTTGAAGTAATTGTTGCTCCATCGTAAAGAATTAAGATTGGACTGTTTCCAACTTTTTTAAATTGTCCTTTTTTTGCATAAGTTATCTGGAAATCATTACCCAAATCTTTTTTTAAATATAGATTTGTGAGAATTCCATTATTATCTTTTTTATCACTATAAATTGTAACACCTCTAATTGTGTCATTAAACTTTTGTGGTTTTATAAAATTATCAAAAAAATTTAGGCTTGAAGATCTAAGGAAAGATCTAGCTTTATCTTGAGAATTTGGAACTATTAATGCTGTTAAAATTATTTGAATTAATAATAATACAACTGAAATTTTGAGAATAAAATTTAGTATATTAATTTTATGCACCCCAAAGTTCCATAAAATGATTAATTCGTTATTAGACTCTGACCTTAATGTCACATAAAAAATACTAAAAAATAATGCAAAGGGAAACACCTTACTTAAAATTTTTGGAAAGTTTAGTAATGAGAAATTTACATAAACAAGATAATCTCTTCCATCTTCAATCATGATATCAAGGAAGTTGACTGCTTGAAAAACCCAAATAACAATACTGGCGCTTAACAGTGTAATAAAAAAGAAGCTAAGATAATCAGTCAGCAATTTTCTAAATAAAACTTTTTTCATTGAAATATGATAATTTAAATATATATAACACTGTACTCGCATTGAGTGTATTTAAAATTTATGTCTTTACAAATTAATTATAAAAATGGTTATCTAAAAAATAAAATAGATAATTTAGTGATATTTGTTGATGAAAGCTTCAATATGTTACATTTAAAAAAGCATATTTTGAAAAATGAATATGTATTTGTTAATGATCTAATTAAAGTAAGTGATAAGAAAAGTAAAATAATTTCATACGATATAAATTCTAAAAAAAAAATAATTTTAGTTTCGATTAAAAAAAATCTTAATAATTCAGCTTTTGAAAGTTTGGGTGCAAAATTTTATGATCAAATTAAAGTTATGAAACAAAATAATTTTATTATTGATACAGACACAATTAAAAACTCTCCAAAAAATTTCACAGGGTATTTTTTGCATGGAATAAAATTAAAGTCTTATAATTTTGAAAAATATAAATCAAAAAAAAATAAAAAAAAAATAATAATAACTGCTGTTGGAAAAAATATACCCTCTAAAGCTGATCAATTAAAATTTAAAGCTATTGAGGATGGAACATTTTATGCGAGAGATTTAGTTTCTGAACCAGGAAATATTTTGCACCCTGACGAATATGCTAAAAGACTAAATTCCTTAAAAAAAATTGGTTTAAAAATTAATATTTATGATGAAAAAAAATTAGACAAATTAGGTATGCATACTTTATTAGGTGTTGGTCAAGGAAGTGTAAGAGGATCTTATTTAGTTACAATGGAATGGAAGGGGCTACAGAACAATTCTAAGCCTCTAGCTTTCGTAGGCAAGGGTGTTTGCTTTGACACTGGAGGTATATCTTTAAAGCCTGCTAAATTTATGGAGGATATGACTTACGATATGGCTGGATCAGCCACAGTAGTAGGTTTGATGAAAAGTTTAGCTTTAAGAAAGGCGAAAGTAAATGCAATAGGCGTTGTTGGACTTGTAGAAAATATGCCTGGTGGAAATGCACAAAGACCTGGAGATATAGTAAAATC
>TARA_B100001057_G_scaffold360414_1_pt1 | contig 11092 bp, 10 predicted proteins | sample TARA_B100001057 | Tara Oceans TARA_B100001057 (sample SAMEA2621839) | marine metagenome | biome: marine biome (ENVO:00000447); feature: surface water layer (ENVO:00002042); material: "saline water (ENVO:00002010), including plankton (ENVO:xxxxxxxx)" | depth 5 m | reverse complement strand
ATCTTAACTTTACTATTGAGAACGTCACTGACCAAGAGGTAGAAGTATTACCCGGTTACAGTAGTCAAGGCAGAGAGTATCGTTTGGCATTAACTTATACGTGGTAAATTTATCACTATTAAGCAGTAAAATTTGTAATATATAGTAAATAATTTTAGGTAAACATTAAAAAGGACCATATGAAAACCGACAAGATTATTAAGAAAATTGTTTCAACATTTAAAGAGTTGGAATCTAAAGCAACCGAAATCAATTCAGCGGGTGGTGTTACTATACTCCACCCAATGGTACAACGTGATAAACGTGGTAAATTTGATAGTTTGGGATTTTATAATAGCAAGACAAAAAAGTATGCTTTAGTTTTTATTAGAGATTATATTGCTAGAAATGTTGATTACATTCCAGAATTAGATGAGATGAAAAAAGTAATTAACATTTCAAAATGATCGATGCAGTAACAAAGAAATTTACTAATGATACACTAGAGGAAGAATTAAGACGTCAACTAGTTGACAAAAACAACGAGTGTAACGAATTAAAGGCTAAAATCCAATTATTAGAAAAAGCAGTTGCTGATGAACAAGAGCAAAAATATCAAGCACTTGTAAGAGTTTCTGAATTAGTGAATATTAATAAACTAGATACTGCTGAATAAATCTACTTCAGCATCACGTCTATCAAAGAGTCTTTGACTTACGCCTATTCCTCTTTTACGTGGCACTTCTACAAATTCCATAAAGTATGTTGCAACACTTTCGTAATTGTTTTTGTTTAGAGATTTAACTAACCTACTGGTTAAAAATCTTGATCTGCCAATGTCATATGCTAATGACACCATAGCCATAAATTGATTTTCATTTACAGGCACCTTTATAGTGTCTGTTACAATATTGTATGCAACCTGTAAGTCAATATCAAGTAATCTATTGATAAATTCTGGTCTTGCTCCATTTACTAAACTGTAAACAAAAATATTTTTTGTTTCATCATATACTGCAATAGAGTTTGCAAATGCTTCATAATTTACTGTTCCGTCCTGCACAATACTAGTGCCTTTTAAATACGGATGATTTTTTCTTATAATTTGTGCGACCTCTGGCATGTCTAATGGCAAAATTCCGTTGTCGTTAAATGCTACTAAACCATTATTAATTTCTGGAGTAGTAAGTTTATGAGAAAATCCAATTAAGACATCTCCTTCAACAACTGTGGGCACTATAAAAGAACTGTAATTTCTAGACAAAAAATCTTTAATTTTAGGCTTTACTATGCTTAAAGAAAATCTATTAACATCAAAGAAAGCAGGAACTTTGTCTGAAGTTTTTTGGTAAACTGCTTGTGAATAATCACTGCCTTCAAAATACAATCCTTCAAAGTATGCATTTGGAGTACAATAATTTACAGGCTTAGAATCATCTGTATCAATTTGACCTAAAATTAAATCATCAACAAAAGCCATTAATCTTTCTTCTTCCTTCTAGAAGGACTTGGCTCGATGCTGACCCATCTAGTTATAATAGTGTTAATTTCTTTATCGTATAATAGTAAAGGTGTTACTGGACTCTTACCTTGCTCAACTCTGGGAGGATAAGTGCCTATGCCTAATCTTTCAAATGATAATAATGTATTTGTTGTTTTTGTTTTACTGATACCTGACATATTGAATTTTGCAGGTGTGGCTGGCAGTTGAGGTAAAACAGTTGTTTGTATTTGTACTTGGTTACCAGCATTAACGTATGTGTCAGTTAGACCCATTATATTCATGTGACCGGTTGATTGCATGTCTATTGGACCTAGTGAATTAATTTTCATCGTAGGTTGAGACGGTGGATTGTTTAATGAAATACTTGAATTGATTTCTATTTGTGTACCGTCCATGTGTACTAAATTATCGCCAAATAATTGTAAACTTCCTGGTAAGGTTTTTCCGTCTGGTGTAAAAAGTCTTGGTCTTGCTTCAATGCTGATAGCATTAGAAAACATGTTTATATCTTTAACTCCTTCAATATTAACACTACCATTTGTTAGTTTTGATTGGTATATAGGATTTAAATATGCTATTTCCTCTATGTCCACAACACCTTTTTCTGTGCCTAAAATATCTGCTGGGTGAGGATAATTATTTGCCGCTTTGATATTAACATTCTGTCCTGCTTCTATGTTTACGTTTTGATCGCCACGTAAATTAAGATCACCTGATGTTCTAACATTAAAACTTCCTGTGCCGTAAATATCTATATTACCGTCTGCATCTATTTCTACATGGCCTGTACCTGATTTATTTGATATATAAATCATATTTTCAGCATCGTTAAGTAAAATTTGATTGCCTTGTCCTGTTCTTATTCTTATATGTGGATTGTCTGCATCGTCGTCCATTACAAATTGATGTCCTGCATCACGTCTTACAGGATCATTTTTGTTTTTTGGACCTGGTGTTAAAATACCATATACTTCACTGGCTCCTTCTCTTCTGGCTCCGCTGGTACTTTGTCCTCTGATAAAATCTTTAATTAAGCCTTGTGCAAAAATTGTGCTTTCTAATTGATGCATGGGTCTTGTGTCTGCTTTAACTTTTACATTTTTAGTAGTTCCAGAGTATTCTACGTTGTGATTTTTAATGTTAGAATTGATATTTACTTCTTGTACTGGTGTTGCACCACCTATGGATTTTCCTGCGGGTATCCCTGGTACCATAAAGTTTCTATTAGTGTGGAATAAGCAACCTACTACAATAGGCACCATTGTGCCTTCACCTTTCATAATTGCTACTACCACTTGGTTACCTGGATCCGGTGGTCTCATCCACATACCGTAACTGGTCTGCGAGGCCTCTGGTGCATTTTTATCATCTACAGAACCTACTGGAGTAGCACCTGCAAATGGTGATGACCACAAACATTGTAATAAATTTTCTGCTATAGGTAACGGTCCTGTTAGTTCTGGTATGTGGACCCACAGTATTCCATTTTTAGTAGGATCGTCAGCGGAAATTACTTCGCCAATGTATATAGAACTGCCTCTTTTAATTGATCTTTCTATATGTTTTTTGTGCTTACCTGGAATCATCTTATTATTTACTCGTTAATAGGTACCACCACCGCCTGAGAAAGGCGTGCCGCCTCCACCGCTTTGCCCACCTCCTAAATTCAAATTATCTATACTGAGAAGTGATTCTGCATCAAACAGTCCGTAATTACTGGAGTTAGAATCTATATTATTCCTCAAATTAACATTTAAATTAACATTTGAGAGATTTAAATAATTAGGATTTAGCGGATCAAACTCATTACTTGTAAGTCCTAATGAGGCAGGAATTGTTTGGCTTAATTGGTCTGCTATTTCGGCTTTTTTAGCCGCATCGGCTTTAAGTTTGTCTTGCATTTCTTTGAAATCTCCTGGATATTGGCCTTTATATGTGATCCTGTATGCTTCTAATGTTTGTCTAAATGTTCCTCCAGCAAACGTATGAATTACTCTGTAAGGTGTAAACTGCCCTGAAAATGATTTGTCCATGCTTAGATCTTTCATTTCACCTGTATGTCTACTGCCCTCATCGTGCCATGTGTCGTACTCTCTTGGGAATAAGTACGCAAAGAAAAAAGATACCTCACCAATACCATATGGTGCTACATTTTGCTCTTTGCTTTGTTTTCTGACTTCTTCTACATCGTTGTCACGGTCGCCTAAATATTCTTTACCAGAGATATATACAAATTTTTTGTCTTCGCCTATTGGAGATTTACCCATCCAATATGGATCGCCCTTGATGTCCATTGCAGTCCTAACCATGTATGGTGCACCTAAGGCAGAATTAGACAACATTGTACTAAACATACTTCTATTAATAAATTTACTTGGTGGTACACAAACATTCTGATGCATCATAAATTCTACTGAATCATACTCTCCAAACGGTCTGCCTATTTCCATAATTTGGCTTCCGTATTCTTTTTCATCAAATTCAAACTCTTCCATATACAGAGAATCATAATTTTTCGATGTACTTGTAACACTACCAAGGTCTGTTCCTGAATTAAACCCTGGTGGCGTTGTTGACGATTTGGCTCCGTCTATAATTTCATCTACTTTATCTCTGGCATTATCAAGTAAGCCTGGTAAGTTAATGCCAAATTGATCTAGACCTAAGTCTCCTAATTCTGCATCAATGGTATCTATAAATCCATTTACACCACTTGCAAGTTTGTTTAATCCACTATCTAAAATATCAAAAGGCACAAATGCTTTGCTCATAATTTCTGCTATTTGACTATCTACTATAGAACTGATCTCACCTTCGATTTCTTGTCTTAGATTTTGTATATTACTTGATAAAGTATCTAGACTGGATGTTAATGATCCTATTGTGTTTGTTTTTTGTAAAATGTTCAAAGGTGAACTAGGTAATCTTGCATTTAATTGTCGAATATTCAAAGTTGCTTTGCTTCCTGCTCCAATTGGATTTAGTCCTGTTGCTAAACTGGCCAAGTCTGCTGTAAGTTCTATAGGCAGTTTTGCAAGTTTAGTGACTACATCTTTGATATCGTTTCCAATTGCCGCAAATTTTTCTATTATAATAGATTCAACTGTGGCTTTAGCACCCGAAAAACCTTTGTGTACATCTTCAACATGTCCTTTATCAGCGGCGCCGGCGGCTGATTGCCTGTAGTTGGCTTGCTTTCCACCGTAGCCTGGCATCATATATCTTATACCATTTGCTATTTTGAGATCAACATCATAAACTTGATCATTTATACCAGTATAAAAGTATGCATACATTTTAGTGATATCTCTGTTTTGTGCCGCTTTTCTTACTGCTGTTTTTTCTTTTTCGCCGTCTACATCTACAGCAACTTCTTCTGGTCCTAATACATTAACAGAGTCTAGTTTGCCTGTTAGATAGTAAGTATGGTCAAGTGCCATCTTACCAGTTTTTGTAAATTTTTTGTCAGGCCAATCGTATGTTTTATAAATTGTAGGAATAACCTGGAAGGTTTGATCTTTTTTAAGTTGTTCTTTGTCGTCTTTAGAAGCCGCCTCTTTACCTATATCATATCTGTGTGCTAGATCACAAAAATCACTGTTTAATGATGCAAGTTGCATCATTACTTCACTTGCGGGGGTACCTGTAGGAATTTTTATTCTTATGGCTTTGCCTTTAAGTGCATTAGGGTCTGCTGTATCTTCTGTACCTGCCTTATCATCTGTTTCTACACCCTCTTTGGTTTTATTTTTGAAGTCCTTTATTTTTTTAAGTGAAATATCTGCTGTATAATATTCTGTATCTATAGGCAATCCATCTTTAAATATGTCCGGAGCACTAGGCATGCCTTCTTTTGCTAATGCGTAAGATCCTGTTTCTACTGCAAAATCATCACCTGTTGTGCTTTCGTCAGGTAATGCTTTTTGTTGATCCTGCATTTGTTTTGAAAAACTTTCGAGTAATTCTGCTACTGTGCCGTTTTCAGATTCAATAGTTATATCTTTGGCAACATTTTTTACACTTCTGTCTGCACTTTTATTAATTTCAGAAATAGTTACAGCATTCATACTGTAAGTTGTTCCAGATGTTTGTGGATCAATATCAAAATTAACAATTCTAAATGGAATAGCAGTATGATAAAATACTTCGCCAAAATCAGGTTCACCGCCTTTAGCATTTTCTTCATCCCCATATCCCAATAATTCTATCTCCATTAAGTATGGCATGGTTTGTAAGGGTGGTCCATTTCCAGGAAAAGGAATACCTGCTTCTTTGTTTAATTCGTATGCAGTTCGATTTAGTAAATCTATAAGAGACATACCAAAGGGTTCTGTTAATTCAAAAGTTAATCTATAATTAGAATTACTATTACCTGATAAATTTGCTGGAGGACTATGATGTACTACACTAAAAATTTGTAATTGGTCTACAACGAATTTAGTGACACCAGTTTGTGCAATAATAATTCTAGAGGCTTGGTCAAAGTTTAAATCTACTTCTCCAGTTTGATAAAAGGTGTATGGCAACATACTCATAGTTAATCTGTATGTGTAAGACCTGTATGCATCAACGGGATTGATTAAAATGTTTTGTGCAAGTTCTTCCGGCAAAAGATTTTCATATGTGCTTTCATTAACTAGATATGGGGAAGCCATTTTATACTCCTGCTATTTGTTTTGCTCTATCTGCCGAAACTAATCTAATCACTATACCTTCTTTGAAATCTGTTATTGGATCTTTTATTATTTCCAAATTACATAATGTGATTATCCACCATAATTCGGTACTTCCAAATTTATCAAATGCCAACAAGTCAGGACGATTAGCATATTTTTTTGAAATTCTAAACTTGGTGTCTGATGTTGCATTTGGCACTTTGGGTAAATTTCCATAATTCAATCCTGTGTAGAATGACATGTTTCTTGCATTTTTTAAAAAACTATTTTTATTATATACTGTCATTAAATAAATCCTATGTTTTTACCCTGTCTCATCTGATCAAGATTAAATCTACGTCTGACTCTTCTCGGTGAGTATTGAGGCATAACTGTTACAGTAAATTCTAAGTCATTAGGTACATAAGTTACACCTTGAGCAGACTGCTCACTACCACCAGATGCTGAGTCCACGAACGCACTTTGAAACTCATTTGTTGTTCCTTTTACTGTTGGATGTGCGATTGGAGTATAATCCACATTGTTTGGCATAATATAGTTGACGTCATTTACTATTACTGGCACTCTGTCGTAGCCATGTGGTCCCAAATAACTGAATTCTAATACAGGAGGTGGTCTTCCAAATTTTCCTGACCTTACTGCAGATTCACCAAACTGTGCTTTTGTTGATACTTTTAAAAATTGTAACATTGCTAATAGATACCTGCCTTCTTCTTGATTAGTAACTGTATAAGGAACCTGTATAGGCAATGTAGGAGGCATACTGCTCATATAAGTATGCAAGGGGTAGTTTGAACCCTGAAATGTTGCAGTATCGTATGTGGCACTATAGGCAATAAAGATACTTGGTTGATAGTGGAACATAATTCCTCTATCCTGTTTAAGTGGACCCATTATATTAGTTTCTGGATCTATGTCTCCAAAAAATTCTTCCACATTGGCTCGCATAACTTGTAGCCGTGCTCTCCAATCCATATCTAATTTTGGATTGATGCCGGCTTTACTGTTTGCGGCCTTACCTGGTTGCTCTGCCATTCTTTCTCCTGATTGTCATATGTATTTATCGATATCAATAAAGTAGCCGTTATTGGCCAGAATTGGATAATTATACTTGACACTAGAAAAAATTAATGTATAATAATTGGTAATCATAAGGAGATAAAATGGTCGCAAAAGTAAAATACTTGAATAACAAAGATTTGCTTAAACAAATACATCTTAGCAAGATGTCTTTTTGTTGGATAAAATCACCACAATACGATTATCCAGATATTATTATTAACAAAGAAGACGAAATTACTGCAGATGTTATACTAGAAGCAAAAACAAACAAGGCAGGTAAAATGAAAGACTTTGCATATCAGCAGGCAGTTGCTGGATACGAAGGACCTGCAAACAAGAAACCAAGACAAAAAGATTTTTTAGTAGATCCAGAGGATATTGCAGATGATGATGTTGTAGTTAGAAAAATGACATACGAGCATATTCCTTTAGAACCAGGACGTAAAAAGAATCCAAGAAACGAAGCAGAAACAAAAGCAAAAGTAAATTTTCCACCTTTTAAACATTATGCACTTGTTAGCGGAGAGTGGGTGGAAGTTGCTAGAAGCCATTGGAAAGGCGGACCTAAAAGCGGTAAGTTTTCTGTAGAGCATGGAAGTATAACAAATGAATTAGGTAAAATGTATCTTAAGTTAGTCGATAGATATAGCCAAAGATCCAATTGGAGAGGTTATACTTATGTTGACGAAATGAGAGGACAAGCATTATTACAATTAGCAATGATAGGCTTACAGTTTAATGAAGCAAAATCGGATAATCCGTTTGCTTATTATACAGCCGCAGTTAATAATAGTTTTACAAGAGTGTTAAATATAGAAAAGAAAAATCAAAACATAAGAGACGATATACTTATTGACTCTGGACACTTACCAAGTTACAGTAGACAGATTCAGCACGAAGAAGAAATGAAAGCACGTAGAAAAGCCAATTCTGATTCGGATGCCTAAGTATGTCAAATAATTTATTCGACAAAGCAATAGTCTTTACAGACATACACTATGGCCTTAAGTCAAACAGTCACCAACATTTAAAAGATTGTAGTGACTTTGTTGACTGGTTTATAGAAGAGGCTAAACTGCGAGATGTAAAAACCTGTTTCTTTTTAGGAGACTGGCATCATCATAGAGCAAGTGTAAATGTTGCAACACTAAATGCCAGTTACAAAGATCTTAAAAAACTTAATGAGTTTTTTGATAAGGTGTATTTTATAACAGGTAATCATGATTTATATTACAGAGACAAACGTGAACTTAATAGTTTTGAGTTTGCAAGAGATCTTGATAACTTTGTTTTAGTAGACAGCATATTTGAAGAAGGCAATGTTTCTATTATACCTTGGATAGTTGGAAACGAATATAAAAAAGTTGCTAAAATAAAATCTAAATACATGTTTGGACATTTTGAGTTGCCATTTTTTAAAATGAATGCAATGGTTGAAATGCCAGACCATGGCGGAATTAATGCGTCTATGTTGAAAAACAACGAATATGTTTTTACAGGACACTTTCACAAAAGGCAATACGATAAAAATATTCACTATATAGGAAATGCTTTTCCGCACAATTACGCAGATGCCGGTGACAATGATAGAGGCTATATGTATTTGGAATGGGACAAAGAACCAGTATATGTAAACTGGCCTGAATGTCCTAAGTATGTAACGTGTGGGTTAGTTGAATTAATTGACGACCCAGCAAAGTTTTTAGATGCATACACTTATGCAAGAATAAAATTAGATGTTGATATTAGTTACGAAGAAGCAACATTTATCAAAGAAAATTTTATGGAGAAATATAAGTGTAGAGAGATACAACTTGTACCTATAAAAGAAGTAGAAGAAGAATACGAAGCGGGTGAAATACAATTCGAAAGTGTTGAACAAATTGTTATTAGCCAATTGCAAACAATAGAAAGTAACACTATAGATACAGAAAAATTAATTGACATTTATCAGAACTTATAATTTATGCTTAAAATAAAAAACATCAGTGTGAAAAATTTCATGAGTGTTGGTAACAATGCTCAAGGTGTGAGATTTGATGATAAAAATTTAACACTTGTACTTGGTAATAATTTAGACTTAGGTGGCGATGGTAGTAGAAACGGCACAGGTAAAACTACAATTATTAATGCACTAAGTTATGCATTATATGGTGATGCTTTAACCAATATTAGAAAAGACAATCTAATTAATAAGACAAATGGCAAAGGCATGATTGTCAGTGTTGATTTTGAAATTAATGGAATTGATTATAGAATTGAAAGAGGCAGACGGCCAAATGTATTACGTTTTTATGTAGACGGAACAGAACACGAAGATCAAGAACAGCAAGGCGATAGCAGAGAAACACAAAAAGATATAGAAAAAGTTTTAGGGTTTAGTCATCAAATGTTCAAACACATTGTTGCATTAAACACATACACTGAGCCTTTTTTAGGAATGAAGAACAACGATCAAAGAGACATGATCGAACAACTGCTAGGCATTCAAGAACTATCTGAAAAAGCAGAAACATTAAAAGAAAGAATGAAAGATACTAGGGATAGTATCAAAGAAGAAGAGATTAGAATAAATGCTCTTAAAGATAGTAATTCTAGGATGGAAAAAAATATCAAAGAAATTGAAAGTCGTAGTATGGCATGGGAGGCTAATAAAAAATCTAAACTAGAAGAAATGGCTTCTGCATTAGAACAACTTAACGAATTAGATGTTGATTCCGAAATAGCAAAACATAACTTACTGGTTGAAATAAAAGACCATGAGGCTAACTTAAATGTACTTGTAAGCAATATTACTAACACAGAAAACAGTATAAAAAGAAGTAATACTAAACTGCAAACACTAGAAACAAATCTAGTTAAAGCAAAAGAAGGTGTATGCCCTGCTTGTGGGCAAGAAACAGCACATTTAGACACTCATGAAGAATATACGGCCGATTTAAACACCGAAATAACAGAAGAAAGAACATATAACGATAGTCTTATATCAAAGGAAAAAGAGTTAAAAACCGGCGTAGAAATGCTAGGACCGGTTCAAGACCGCCCTAAAACGTTCTATAAAACTTTAGAAGAAGCCTTAACACACAGAAACAATGTGGATAATTTAATACAAAGCATTACAGACAAAGATAAAGAAGATAATCCTTACATAGAACAAATAGAATCTATGAAAGAAACAGGCATACAAGAAATTAGTTGGGATAGCATAAACGAACTAACAGCACTAAAAGAACATCAAGAATTCTTATATAAACTGCTTACAAGCAAAGACAGTTTTATTAGAAGGCGTATAATTGATCAAAACATTGCTTACTTGAATCACAGATTAGCACATTATTTGAATGCAATTGGCTTGCCACACGATGTTAAATTTAACAGTGATCTTAGTGTAGAGATTACTGAATATGGTAGAGACTTAGACTTTGATAATTTAAGTAGAGGTGAACGCAACAGACTGATACTGAGTTTGAGTTGGGCATTCAGAGACATTTATGAAAGTCTTAATCATCCAATGAATTTCTTATGTATAGATGAACTTGTTGACAGTGGCTTAGATGGTGTTGGTGTTGAAAACGCATTAGGCATACTAAAGAAAATGAGCAGAGAACAAAAGAAAAATATCTTCCTTATATCTCATAGAGAAGAATTAAGTGGAAGAGTAAATGATGTATTATATGTTATCAAAGAAGGTGGCTTCACTAGTTACAACACAGACACTGAGTACATAGATGCTTAGTCCATGGATGTACAATGGCAAAGTAATAGACAACCTGCCAGAAGATTGTGAAGCCATTGTTTATCTGATCACAAACAAATCAAACGGCATGAAATACGTTGGTAAAAAATTAGCAAAACGTAAAATTACCCGTCC
>TARA_B100001057_G_scaffold496005_1_pt1 | contig 11095 bp, 8 predicted proteins | sample TARA_B100001057 | Tara Oceans TARA_B100001057 (sample SAMEA2621839) | marine metagenome | biome: marine biome (ENVO:00000447); feature: surface water layer (ENVO:00002042); material: "saline water (ENVO:00002010), including plankton (ENVO:xxxxxxxx)" | depth 5 m | reverse complement strand
GTGGACGAATCGAAGGATCGATCAGCTCACTTATTCGATGGGGCTATTTGTTTGGTATTTTGGAACGAGCCGATCTTACCCAGAAGTAAAGCACCATACGATAATTATGGGCGAAACATTTAAGGACTTACTGGAAGAGATCTATGACCAAAAAGTTCTTTCTAATGACCTCAGCCTTTACCTACATCGACCGGCAGCAACTGATAGTACTATGGCGCCTGCCGGCCGAGATGCCTTTTACGTGCTTGCTCCAGTCCCGAACAAGCAGGCGAGCATTGATTGGAAAGAGGCAGGTGAGAGAATAAGATTACAGGTAGAGCAGCAACTAGAGAGCACTTTACTACCAGACTTGAGTACTTGTATCGAAGTTACGCACTACGTCACCCCGGATGACTTTGAAGGCAAATTTAACACCCTATGGGGATGTGGCTTTTCGATCGCTCCTTTGTTTACACAATCAGCATGGTTTCGCTTCCACAACAAGTCAGAGGAACTTGAAAATCTTTATTTCTGCGGTGCAGGCACTCACCCCGGTGCTGGAGTGCCGGGAGTCGTCGCTTCGGCTCGTGTCATAGAAAAACTTGTGCCACCGGCTAGGGATGACTGCATGAGCGATCTTAAGAAATTATTCTGTTCAAAGAGTAAGACTTTTTCACTGGCTTCATTACTTCTGCCTAAGGCTCAGGCAGATGCTGTTTTCCGGCTGTATTTCATTTGTAGAACGCTCGATGATTGGGCAGATGAAGGCAATGCACATTTGCTGCGAGATGCGATGGATGCATGGCAAAATAATCTACCTCATGACCTCTTGGACCATTATCGATTCCTTCAAGCACGTTGGGGTCTAGACAGCAAACCTCTTACCGAGCTCATGCAAGCTATGCTCATGGAGCAGCAATTAGTGAGGATGTGCTCAGAAGAGCACCTGCTTGAATATTGCCATGGCGTGGCAGGCACAATTGGACTAATGCTCTGCCCAATTTTTGGGGTCAAAGATAAGAAAGCACTTGAGCACGCTAATAATTTAGGAATCGCCATGCAATTAACCAACGTTTGTCGCGATGTTTTTGAAGATGCTGAGAATGATAGAATCTACCTGCCTGCTGACTTGTTTTCTTCTCCGCTCACGACTTCAGATTTAACGTCGAGCGATTGCGTTTCACGCGAAGAATGCACTGCTGCTAAATTGCGTCTACTGCAAATGGCTGATGGATTATATGCCCGTGCAGACGCGGGTATCGACTTCCTGCCATTGAGAATCCGTATTGTTGTGCGCTGGGCGTCCAGAATGTATCGCGAAATAGGTAATGTGATTCGTAATGAGCCAATACATTTCCACGAAACTCGCGCTATAGTGAAGCAGCCAAAGAAAATATTTTTTTTGATCGAATGCATTACCCGCTCATTGTATAAAAAATAATCAGTGAGCTATTTAAAGTTTCTGATTATTTTCGTTTGTCTGCCTTTGCTCGTCTCGATCTGCGCAAAAAAACTGCTCACCAAGGTAAACAAAACTGAGTACCTGCCGATTGCTTTGATGGCCTTCGTAGCCTTGGTCTATACGACTCCTTGGGATAATTACTTAATTATGCGTGGTGTTTGGACCTATCCAACAGGAGGTGTCGTTAGGGTTTTAGGATACGTGCCTATCGAAGAGTATTTTTTTATGGTTCTTCAGGCTACCTTAGCGGGAGTGCTTTGGACTTCATGGGTGCCGCACATTCAATATATTGAGCTCAGATTTTCCTTAACAGGGGCACTCATGGCGGTCTTGGTCGGTCTTGTCGGCGCTCTAAGCTTAACGCATACAGCAGGTACATACATTGGCCTTATTCTGGTTTGGGCTTGTCCGCCGTTAGTGCTACAGTGGGGCTTAGGTTCTCATACGCTACTTAAATCTTTTAAGACTTGGGCGCCGCTGTGGATTGGTTTGAGCATTTATTTTTGTATCGCTGATTATTACGCCATATTTAAGGGGGTCTGGTCGATTACGCTAGCGACGCGCACAGGATGGGGCATCGGCCATTTACCGGTAGAAGAAATATTGTTTTTCACGCTGACTAATTTATTCGTACTCCAAGGTATGTGCCTTTGGCGGGCTTGGCGAAGGGATGCATCGTGAAGTGGGTCGAATGGAGTCCTGTGCTTGTCGTGCAGACAGGTCAGCATGCTGTGCTAAAAAGATATTCGTTGAGATTAATGGCACTTAGCTTGTTGTTTTTCGTGCCCTTAGCCGGCCTCGGTCTTGAGAGTGCAGAATGGCCAATATATCTGCAGCTACTGCCCCTTTTTATAAGCCTTTTTCTTTTCGGGATGCCACACGGCGGTGCAGATCATTTGCTGTTATGGGGTATTCTGCGAAAGGACTCTTGGTATAGGCGCATCGCTATCTTGGCTTTCTACACTCTAACAGCCCTAGCTTATTTGATCTTTTGGGATTTCCAACCATCCGCAGCAGCATTATTTTTCCTTGGATTAACAATTTTCCATTGGGGTCAAGGTGATCGATATATTTCAGTTCAAGTCCACCAAGCGACTTATCTTTGCCGCTCCAAGGCCCTCACTGCATTACATATTCTATCAAGGGGCAGCATACCCATTTTATTACCTGGCTATTTGGGCAATGACACCTATCGAAGCGTAATCGAGGCATTAGTTAGCAGCGGCGGGCAAGCGAGCTACCAAGCGGAGTGGGTCTCGAGTTATCCGCTGTTTTTTCTCCTGATCCCAATGGGACTGACTGCTTTGAGCTTATTGGCTGCCTCGATTTATGTAAGCAAAGAAGAGATACGTCCCTTATGCATGGATAGTATCGAGAGTGTAGCCTTATTCGGCTGGTTTTTGTTTATTCCCGCCTTGTGGGCGATTGGCTGTTATTTTGCACTCTGGCACAGTTTACGCCACGCGTTAAGAATATTAACTACCGATACTTTAGGAAGTCAGTTCTTAGATTCGAAGCAATATATCAAATTAAATATTCGCTGGCTACAACTGACTGGTTTGATGACCTTCGTTGCACTAATTGGAATGTGGATAATTTTTGCTCTACCCTTTTCGGTACGCGGTATCGAACTGGATTGGTTGGTCAAGGCTTTGATTGGCATATCGGTGCTAACACTTCCGCACACTGTAGTCGTCTGCTGTATGGATAAAATACAGCTCAGAGTTTAGGGGAAAGCCTCATTTATTTGCTGCGAGACATTAATAATTTTGAACCTTAAAGTTAATTTGTTAAATTTCCTGACATCAAGTGGACGCCGAACCGCTCACTAGCGACTTTGATATACTGACTCAACTGACGTTTTCTATTTCTTAGCCTGGAGTGCGGCATTGAAATTAATGACAATAAAACTCACTGGTCTGGCTTGGTTATCACCCGCCTTAATGCGATCGCAATGCCGTTGAAATAGAGAGGCGTTATCCACAGTTCGGGAGACGCGATTGAGAAAAGTGCCGCTTCGAGCAGCACGAGTGGGGCGCATGGACTTGAGTACGGATAGGTCAGCTAAATCGATGCTCCGCATGCAATCAATCCGGGTACATTTGGGAGGTATGCCAATTCAAGATATATTAATCGTTGTTTAAAATTAATTTAAATGATGGAGACGGGGGAATTATTGCACTCTTTAATCCCTATAGAAAAATGACTTACATAGTTTTAGCCATGCAGGGGATGGCTAGATCCTGCATAGAGTTGCAACAAATATGGCAGGAAATTGATAGGAAAATCTGAAATCGTGGAAAAGAGGGGGAATGGTGCTCGTCAGTAAAGTCCTCGCCGTACTGCTCGATCATCCGGGCGTGCTCTTCATCCTAGACATCGCTGATTCGCTTGAAGAAGAGCAGCGGCAGGATGTAGCCCTTCTAATCGGTCCGATCGACCGCTGAGCCGCGCAGGATGTTGGCGGCTTCCCAGAGATGGGAGGATAGACCCTTAGAACTTTTTGTTGGAGACTGAGACATACAAACCGATCAACAGTTAAATTCTATTGGGATTTCACAAAAATAAAACTTTTGTTCCCACGCAAAGCAAAAGGGGCGATCGAATTAACGACCGCCCTTATAAGCATTACCTTGAGCTAAATCGCAGGTCCTACCCTTCCATTGCCACGAGGATTGAATAATTTTAAAATCTTAATCCACTGTAATACAAAGAATTATGATTTTTCATGAGATTTCTGCCTAAAAAGATTTAAATTTTTGAACGCTAGGCCCCGGAACCCGTCTATCTCACAGTATTTAATAGGTTTTTTTTAATTTTAGTATCTGGTTTGTAGTTTGATAAGTTAGATGGGGTCCCGTTTTGCGGGGCCCTTTCTTTTTTTGATTTCGGCGATAATAGGCCCCATCGCGGGTTTCAATTTGATCGAAGCCAATCTGATGGTATTGCTCTCGATATGCCCGACTTTCGGAGTTACTGCCCAAATCTAAATCCAAACGTGCCGCGGATCACACTTTCGGCTGATGAGTCACATCACTTGATCTCGGTAAATCGTGCCCGTCAGGGAGACCCGGTCGTTATTTTCGACGGTTTCGGGAATGAATGGGCCTCAGAAATAACCATAGCCAATAAACGGGAGGCTGTCTTGGAGGGAAAAGCCTTCAACCGCTACTCTCCTCCTCTTCAAAGAATCGCTTTGGCCCAGTCGATTCCAAAATCGAAGGGCTTGGAGAACATCATTCGCAAAGCAACGGAGCTGGGTATTCAGGACATCTATCCTTTGATTTCCAATCGAACCGAAACCAAGATCCGCGATGGCAAAGAAAAAACGAAGAACGAGAAATGGCTCGGGGCCGCAATTGAGGGAGCAAAGCAGTCGGGAAACCCATTTATTCCCACCATTCATGCCACTCAGCGTTTGGATCTTTTTCTGGAAAAAGAATCGGGAAATTTCCAGCTGAAGCTCATTGCCTCCCTCGAAGAAGGCAGTACTACGCTTCACGGGCAAATTGAACAAGCAGTTCTAAATCCCAACGCTTCGGGGATATTTCTAGTCGGCCCCGAAGGTGATTTCACGGAAACCGAGTATGACCAAATTCGCCAGGTAGATTTCCTTCCAGTCTCACTGGGGCCCTATGTGCTGAAATGCGAAACCGCCGCGGTCAAAGCCCTTAGCATCTTGCAGCACGAATTTTTTAAATGGGCCCCCTGAAAGACACCATCGTCTACCAAACCATCAAACCGCCAGCGTAGGTAAACCCGGCCCCGACGGAACAGAAGATGATCTTGTCACCTTCTTCAAAAATCCCCTCTTCCGCAGCCCATCCCAACGCCATTGAGACGGAAGCAGCCGATGTATTGCCATACTTCCCCACAGTAACGACGAATTTTTCGTAGGAGATTCCAACGCGCTTGCTGACTGCTTTCAGAATTCGAGCGTTCGCCTGATGAGGCACAATCCAGGATACATCTTCCTCGGAGAGCCCATGACGCTTCATCGCGCTTTCAATAATATCGGAAAACGCAAGCACGGCCCTTTTAAAAACCACTCCGCCATCCAGCTGAATATAGAAGGAGTCCAGGCTGTCTCCCGGTTGTGGAATCGGATTCATCGCCCCACCTCCTCTGCGGCAAATCGCCTCGGTGTACCGCGAGTCACCACTGAGTTCATGCCGATAAAATCGATGGCCTCCTTTTTGCGGAGTCAATACTGCCGCTCCTGCTCCGTCGCCAAAAAGAAAGGCGGTTTCGTGATCTTTAGAGTTTGTGATTCGCGAGAGAATTTCCGCGGTAACCACGAGAGCATTTTTTGCTGTTCCTCCTATTATGAAAGCCCGTCCCACCTCGAGAGCGTAAAGCCAGCCCGAACAGGCCGCGTTAAGATCAAAAGCCAGCGCCTGTCCAATGCCAAGCTCCTTGGCCAACGCACTCGCGGCTCCGGGAACCGGTTGATCGGGAAGAAGAGTTGCGACAATCACCGCATCGATGTCGCCCAATGACATACCAGCCATTTCCAAGGCCTTATTTGTCGCCTCTGTAGCTAGGCTGGTAGCCGATTCACCTTCGCTGATGATATAGCGCTGCTGAATCCCAGTTACCTTTTCAATCTCTTCGGCTGTCTTTCCTGGAAACTCTCGTAGGATCTCCTCGTTCGAACGGGCATTCTTAGGAACAGCATAGCCGATACCCGCTACGCACACCGTCTGAGAGGCAAGCGAGTCTAAGCCAGCATCACTTGAGGCGACGGTACTTTCCAGTGATGAGCCTTTGTAGCGAGTCAAGTCGTCTCCGGTCACCCGACCTCCGGGTCCCGTACCCACAATATCGCAAATCGTATCCGGATTCAAACCACGCTCTAGGGCAATCTTTCGAGCTCGAGGAGTCCAGCGAATCGCTCCCATTTTATCTGATGAGGCCGGGGTCTCCGAGATCGTGCTTTCGGCGGTTGCGATTTCCGCCAGCGGGGCAACGAGCTTCTGCTTAGATTCGGTTGCCGGGGCTGTTGCGGTATTCATGGCTCCCGAATCGGTTCCGAGGTCCACCGCTAAGTGGCTCATGGATTGATCTTCTGTCTCTATCCGGAAAAAAGGAACCCCCACTTTCAGGATATCTCCCGCCCGACAGCAAATTCCCCGAATAACCCCATCGCAGGGAGACTCGAAATCGAATATTGATTTATCGCTTTCGAGCTCGGCCAGCTTCTCGCCTTTAGCGACCGCACTTCCCGCCTTGCAAAAAAGATCGATCAACGTTATTTCGTTTACCGTCGCGCCCATCGATGGGATGGGAACTTCTATCAGCTGCTTCGCCATGAGGGTTTTTGATTTAGGTAAGCACTCAAAAAGTATTGACTGGCATCATTTCGAATGGGCTTCAACTACGCTTTCTTGTAGGCAAGACTGGCTTGCACAAAGGCCTTGAACAGCGGATGGGCCTTATTGGGTTTCGATAAAAATTCCGGGTGCGATTGAACTCCCAGAAACCAAGGATGGTCGCCCAATTCCACCATCTCCACCAAATCTCTTTTTGGATTAATTCCACTCACTTTGAGCCCGGCATTTTCAATCTGCTCCACGTAGTCGTTGTTCACCTCGTAGCGATGCCGGTGCCGCTCGCGCACAAACTCTTGACCGTAAGCTTCAAATCCTTTGGTGCCTGCCTTAACCCGACACTCGTAAGATCCCAATCGCATCGTCGCCCCTTTTTCTACGATGTCCTTTTGCTCATCCATCATGGAAATCACAGGATGGGGGGTCGACTTGTCCACCTCAAAACTGTTGGCACCTTTTAGACCAAGAACGTTACGAGAAAACTCGATAACCGCGATTTGCAGGCCTAGGCACAATCCAAAATAGGGAATCTTGTTTTCCCGGGCATTCTTGACCGCCGCTATCTTTCCTTCAATACCACGATCCCCAAATCCCCCGGGCACTAAGATCCCATGCAGGCCTTTCAGTTTGTTGAGCCCCTCCGGCTTTTCCAGAGACTCCGCATCTACTCGAATCACATTGACTGCGCAGTTATTTGCGATCCCCGCATGAGTGAGCGATTCGTAAACCGACTTATATGCATCCTGCAGTTCGATGTATTTTCCAACGACCCCAATATCTACCCGTTCAGAGGGCGACTTCAAGCGCCTAACGATATCACTCCAAACACTGTGCTCAATCGGAGGGGCATCTAGTCCTAGCAATTCAACTACGAGATCATCCATCTCCTCCCTCTGCAAAGCAAGCGGCAGTTCGTAGATGGACGACTCCACATCCATCTCCTCGATCACGGCTTTTACGCCAACGTTACAGAATAGGCTCAGCTTTTCCCGAATCTCGCGATCAATGGGATGCTCGGTGCGGCAAACAAGGATGTCGGGCTGAATCCCGATTTCCCGAAGTTTGGCGACACTCTGCTGCGTTGGCTTTGTTTTCAACTCACCGGCTGCGTTCAAATACGGGACCAAGGTTACATGAATGAATACCACATTGCCTCGTCCCGCCTCGAGCGCGAATTGGCGCATGGCTTCGAGAAAAGGCAACCCCTCAATATCGCCCGTCGTACCACCGATCTCAGTAATCAAAATATCCACGTCTTCGCTGGCCGCCCGAATCCGGGCCTTAATTTCGTTTGTTACATGCGGTATTACTTGTACCGTCGCTCCTAGGTACTCTCCACGACGCTCCTTTTGAATCACCGATTCGTAGATTTGCCCCGAGGTAAGGTTGTTGAACTGGCTTAGCTTACCCGAGGTGAAACGCTCGTAGTGACCTAGATCCAAGTCCGTTTCAGCCCCGTCATCCAAGACATAGACTTCTCCGTGCTGAAAGGGGTTCATGGTACCCGGATCGACGTTAAGATAGGGATCGAACTTTTGGATTCGAACGGTCACTCCCCTTTCCTCAAGCAGGGCACCTAAAGAGGCGGCTGTCAGTCCCTTGCCAAGTGAGGACACTACGCCACCCGTTACGAATATATATTTCTTAGGCTTTTCTTTCTGCACTTCGTCTGCCATGTGAAGAGAAAAGGACCAATTAGGTCAACTAGGGAGTTCCCTAAAATCGAAATCTCTCCTTCAATCTAGGCAATGATGAGCGTCCAGGCGGCGAATGCGACGAGAGCGATCAAAAGTGCCGTCACCACGAGGACGATACCAAACTTTACAATCCGCCACATGACATAGAGCAATCCTGCACCTACCACGATCAAACAGGTAGTGACCAGCCAAGGGGGGTATAGCTCTAGCAACTCGCGAACTTCTTCGATCAAATCTGTCATTCACGAGCACGCTACGGGACACGCCCTCCATCCTTCAATCTCGAATTTATGTTGCGCGTTGGAACGTAGACGATTTCGCTCTCCCAATCCTGTTTCGAGGGGATCTGGCAAAACAAAACACAATTAATAGCAATGGCGAAGAAATATCACGTCTACGGAATGGGCAATGCCCTCGTCGATATCGTAACCGAGGTGACCGATGAATTTTTCAAGGAGCATTCCATCGAGAAAGGCTTCATGACACTCGTTGACGAAAACCGTCAGCAACAGCTCACCAACGCAATCCACATGCCCAGCGCGGACCGCCAATGCGGAGGATCCGCCGCCAACACGATTATCGGAGCGGCTCAGTTCGGAGCTTCCTGCTTCTACTCCTGCAAGGTGGCTAACGATGAAATGGGGGGTTTCTACCATGACGACCTTACCTCCCACAACGTTAGTACCAATCTTTCTCCCGGGGCCCACGAAGAGGGAATTACCGGGAAATGCCTCGTGATGACCACACCTGACGCGGAACGAACGATGAACACGTTCTTGGGTATTACCGCCAGCTATTCCACGAAGGAAGTTGACGAAACCGCGCTCAGAGACTCGGAGTTCCTATACATTGAAGGCTACTTGGTAACCGGCGAATCGGGGCTCAACGCAATGAAAGAGGCCAAAAGACTGGCGGAGGAGTATAGCGTTAAAACGGCTCTAACTTTCTCAGACCCTAGTATGGTCAAGTACTTCAAGGACCAAATGGCCGATGTCGTCGGCTCTGGTGTCGATTTGCTGTTTTGCAACGAGGAGGAAGCGATGCTTTTTACAGAAACGAAAACGGTTGACCGGGCGATCGAAGCATTGAAACAGAAGGCAAAGACGTTCGTTGTCACTCTTGGAGCAAGAGGCTCCCTTGTATTCGATGGATCTGAGGAAATCAAAATTGATCCCTTCCCAACCACGGCCATCGATACCAACGGAGCGGGCGACCTTTTTGCGGGCGCATTTTTGTATGCACTAACTCAAGGTAAAACGCATGCCGAATCCGGTAACCTCGCGAGTCTCGCCTCCTCGAAAGTCGTTTCCAAATGGGGGCCGCGCCTTGACGAAGGCCAGGCCAAGGCATTGCACGACCAACTTTTTAGCTGATCGGCGAGTCCCCTCTTTACCCATATGGAGGCTCCTCTAAATCCAGTTCGAATCGCGATTGTCGGAGGAGGAGCCGCCGGCATATTCGCGGCCATTTCGGCGAGAGAGGCAAATCCCAACGCGCAGGTTTGCGTTTTTGAAAAATCGAACCGCTTTCTCACTAAGGTAAAGATATCCGGAGGCGGGCGCTGCAATGTCACTCATGCTTGTTTCGAGCCGCGAGAGCTCACCTCAAGATACCCTCGTGGCTCTAAGGAACTTCTGGGTCCCTTCTACAGTTGGCAACCGCAGGATACGGTGGATTGGTTCGAGTCGCATGGGGTCGCGCTTAAAACCGAGCCCGATGGAAGGATGTTTCCGGTTACCGATTCTTCCCAAACCATCATCGACTGCCTTCTTGATACCGCTCGGGGAAACGGCGTAGAACTCAAGACGAAGACCGGAATCGATAGTGCCCGAATCGACCATACAGGTAAATTCCAGCTTTCTAACAATGAGGACCTGGTTCTAGAATTTGATCGTCTGGTCTTGGCTACCGGTGGTGGGCAGAATTCGCCGGGGCACAGAATCGCAGAATCTTTTGGCCATACGATTTCCTCCCTGGCTCCGTCACTCTTCACATTCCATATCAGCGATGCCCGCATCGACGGTCTGCAGGGACTCTCGGTTCCCAATGCTGTCGTCACCTGCCCCTCCATAAAGCTTTCTCAACGTGGACCACTGCTGATCACTCATTGGGGATTGAGCGGCCCGTCCATTCTAAAGTTGTCAGCCTGGGGCGCCCACCAGTTCGCAGAATTTGAATATACGTTCAAGCTACAGGTAAACTGGACAGGAACGCACGACCTGGAATCCGCCAAGCAGGTTTTAATGGATGCAAAGCGGCAGCATGGAGCCAAGCAAGTCGGTACAAGTCCACTCTTGGGGCTTCCACGCCGCTTGTGGGATCGATTTTTAGATACTGAATCGATCGACCCAAAAATGAAACTATCGCAAGTAGCGAATCACCAATTGCTCTCCCTCTCCACAACCTGCGTTGCCTGCGATTTTCAGGTAACCGGGAAAAGTATGAACAAAGAGGAATTTGTTACGTGCGGTGGTGTTGTACTGCACGAGGTTGAATTTAAGAGCATGGAGAGCAAGCAAGTGCCTAAGCTCTATTTCGCAGGCGAAACACTCGATATTGACGGGGTAACGGGAGGGTTCAATTTCCAGGCAGCATGGACAACCGGCCGGATTGCCGGCACGAGCGCG
>TARA_B100001057_G_scaffold335034_1_pt1 | contig 11095 bp, 12 predicted proteins | sample TARA_B100001057 | Tara Oceans TARA_B100001057 (sample SAMEA2621839) | marine metagenome | biome: marine biome (ENVO:00000447); feature: surface water layer (ENVO:00002042); material: "saline water (ENVO:00002010), including plankton (ENVO:xxxxxxxx)" | depth 5 m | reverse complement strand
CCCTTGTTGTTTCTGATATGTTTGATGCTAAATTCTTCGAGCAGTTTTTCGAGTTTTTCTTCTCTATCTCTCGGGGTCAAGTCCCGTCGAACCTGTAAAATCGCCAAGACGTTTTCTTCTACGGTCAGATCACGAAAAATCGAAGATTCCTGAGGAAGATAAGATAGCCCATGGCGTGCTCGGGCATGGATCGGGAGCTTGGTAATATCTTTTTGGTCGAGTAGGACCCTGCCGCTGTCCGCTCTAATCAGGCCTACCATAATGTAGAAGCAGGTAGTTTTTCCGGCGCCATTTGGGCCCAACAACCCAACAATCTGGCTCTGGTCTATCTCGATCGAGACATCCTTGACAACATCCCTTCCGCTAAAACTTTTTGCGAGGTTACGCGCGCTCAACATGACTTGTTACACGCCATTTTGGGGACTTAATGCCCCTTGGCAAGGGCCTACAGCTTCTCTGATCAGGTCTTGCTCGGTGATGTAGACAATTGAGGTGCAGTTCATGGTTGAGCTCGGCGATTTGATAGATGCATTGTCGATCATCTCGACGATGGTGTCTTCAGTAACTTCATCATCATAAAGTATGAGAGTGTCGCTATTGCCTGTCACCTTTTCGACACTATTTCCCATTCCCTGAGTATATCTGGCCGGTGTTCCAAGCACGGTTACGCGTAAAAGTTCCTGTGTGTCGAGCGTGTATTCAAAAATAGCTGAATTGCCGGAAATATTGATGTCATCTTGAGAGATTTTGACATTATCACTTATTTTCAGTACCCGGCGGTTTTTCTCAATGGTCACAATCAGTTCGCCATCGGCACTCCAGGTAATTGGGCTCTGGGTCTGCGCTGCGAGCGACGTTCCAGAAAGCAAAAGCAAAGCCGAAGCTATTAAATAATTTAGTCCGAGACCGGGACTACTTTTCGGAAGCAACATTTTTCTCAAGGGGCTCATAGTGTCCGGAGTTTTCTGAGTAAAAATAAATTTCATCACGCTTTAAATCAGCAAACATTCCTAATCCTGAGTGGATAATATTGGTTGTTTCCATGTGTACTGCGTCTTCGGTTTCTAGAGTCTCGTTGTTCGGATCTATTTCTAGCAGTGGAGTCGACAGCACAGTTGGGTTGCCATAATCATCAAGGGTGTGAACTTCGACATCCCCAGAAAGCTGAATGGTATTCATCTGAATGTTAGTGTCATTTTCGCTGGCTACATGGCCTGATTCGGCAACGATACTCCAATGCGACTCGCCGTCTTTGAAAAATTGTACGAATGGCTTCTCTAAAAGTGTGAAGTGATTGTTCAGGTGAATTTGCCTTTTTGCGCGAAGTGTATAGTCGACTTCGCCGTCTTCATTGTAAAAAACGGTGTTGATTCCTTCGCTGTAGCTATCAAAAGTGACCTCTGGCGCAACATTGTTTTTGTCTGCTTCTAACCTCGCGTCAGTCAGTTCTGGTGAGAAATAATAAAGCACGCCAGCCAGGCCGATAATCATCACACTAATTAAAGTTTTATGCATAGCTTGCGGTGCCGTATCCCTAGCCCACTAGATTACCATGAAAAGGTCGTGAAACGCCTGGGCACCAAATTTGTTTCGGGGTAGACGCTATTTAAGCAAAGTAATCTGTGCCGCTTCCCCGCGCTGTGAGCAGGAAGTCGCAGATCTCTCTGACGGCTCCACCGCCGGCGGGCCACTCAGCTATCGCAGCCACGCGATTGGTGATGACAGGGTGTCCTGAGGATACCGAGAAGCTCAATCCAACCTGTTTCAGAACGGGCCAGTCCGGAAGGTCATCGCCAACGTAAGCGACTTGCTCAAGATCGATATTCTGCTCGCAGAGGATCGATTTTAATGCTGCCGCTTTATCCTCTTGGCCCTGAAGAACTAGCGTAATCCCCAAGTCCCGACATCGATCTTCCACAATTCTGGAAGTTCTGCCGGTGATAATGCCGACTTTTAGTCCAGCCCTTAACAGCATTTTGATTCCGTGGCCATCAAGTGAGCTAAATGCTTTAGCCTCCTCTCCTGAGTTTGAGAATATAAGTTTGCCGTCAGTGAGCACTCCATCGACGTCCAGTAACAAGATCAAAATACGCGACGCGAGCGCTCGAGTTTTCTCTTCTTCTATATTAAATCTCATGCGGGTAGATTCAACAAAAGTTAGGTCAGACAACGTTGGCTTGGAGCAAATCATGCATCTTTATGATGCCCGAGAGTCTGTGATATGAATCGGTAACGATCAAAACATAGACTTGAGACTTTTGCATGATATTTGCTGCTTCTGCTGCCAGAGCGCTGCCCGCAATATGTTTGAAATTCTTTGACATGACGTCGGAGACTCTGGTCGCATGAAGGTCTTTCCCGGCATCTAAACAGCGTCGCAGATCGCCGTCAGTAAATACGCCGATAGCGGTTTTTTCTTCTACCACGGTTGTTATTCCAAAACCCTTCTGACTCATCTCAACAAGTGCGTCTGCTAGGCTCGTATGGGCAGTTACGGTGGGAATGGAGTCACCCCTGTGCATGATGTCTTCTACTCTGACTAAAAGCTTTCGACCCAACCTTCCACCGGGATGAGAAATAGCGAAATCTTCCTCCGTGAACCCCCTGGCTTCAACAAGGGCCATTGCTAATGCGTCACCCATGACCAGCGCAGTTGTTGTGCTGGAAGTTGGTGCCAGCCCCAGAGGGCACGCTTCCTCTCGCACTCCTACGTCGAGTATACAATCGCACGCTTCTGCCAACGGAGACTCTTTCGTACCGGTGAGCCCGATCAAAGGAACTCCTTTGCGTTTAAGCACAGGCAGGAGGCTCATGATCTCTTCGGTTGTACCAGACTTTGAGATTGCCAAGACAACGTCCTGTCCAGTGATCATTCCTAAATCTCCGTGGCCCGCCTCTGCCGGATGGACAAATACAGCTGGTGTTCCAGTGCTGGCAAGCGTCGCCGCTATTTTGCGGCCGATATGCCCTGACTTCCCGATGCCCAGAACTGCCACTCGCCCTGAACAATCTAGTATAAGTTTACAGGCGCGGTCGAAATCAGCGTTAATACGGTCTTTAAGTTCCCGAATTGACCGACTTTCGATGTCAATGGTCCGTAGGGCGGTAGAGCGCAGTTTGTTGTCTGGAATCATAGAAATGTATTTGTTGGACCGGCAAGAAGTCCTAAATTCCAGCAATACGCTGAACCTGAAGAACCATCACGGTAAACCAGCCACAGTAAATTAACAAGAAAATTGCTCCACTTAACCTGCTGATCCGGCGGTCGTTTTTTACGCTACGATAGCAGAAATAAGACAGTAGAAGCGTGAGGATCAACACGCTGACAAAATCTCGAGAGAAAAGCTCTTTTTCAATGCTGCCTGGGCTAAGCAGCCCCGGGAACGGCAGTACGACCAGCAGGTTTAGGATGTTGGAACCCACAATATTGCCGATGGCTAGATCATGATGACCCCTTAGCACTGAAGTTACTGATGCGGCCAGCTCAGGCAGGCTTGTGCCAAGCGCAATGACTGTGAGACCGATAACGGCAGTGGAGACGTTAAGCTGTTCCGCGATGGAAATGGCTGCCTGAACCAGCGCTTCGGCACTCAGAACTAACAGGCCGAGGCCGAGCGTAAAATAAGCCACGGCCTGCCAGTGAGACAAGTCCCCAGCCACGGAACTTTTGACATCTCTTTCACGCGTGCGATTGCGGCTTAAGCTGTAACTAAAGTAAGCCGTAATAAGTAACAATGCGATCGCATCAAGCACACCCACGTACAAGTCGAACAGCATTGCGCCAGTCGCCATAGTCACCAACAGCAGCGCCGGTATTTCCTTTTGAATGAGAGACTCAGCCGGTTTCAGAGGTCTAACCAGTGCCGCGACCCCCAAGGCAACGCCAATGTTAAAAAGGTTTGAGCCGAGTGCGTTGCCGATAGCGAGCTGTGGCTTACCTTCCCAAGCTGAGAACGCAGAAGAAAAAATCTCTGGTGCAGAAGTTCCAAAGGCAACAATCGTGAGGCCAATCATAAGTTCCGAAACCCCAAGATTGCTCGCCAGCTTTGCTGCTCCGAGCACGAACTTATCTGCGCCCCAGATCAAACCAATGAAACCGAAAATTATAATTGCCGTTTCGACGAGCATAAAGTGTACTGGAGCGGGAGATCTACTAGTATTGAGAGGCCGCCAATTAGAAGGCGGTTTCTTATCCTTTGCAAGTAATAATTTATTGGGCAGTGTAAATCGGTTAAGCTTGTATCAAGGTTCTGATCAGCTGTGCGTTCTTAGGGCCTTGTAAATATGACTCCAAGTCCTGATCTTGTCGGAGGCTTCTTTTTATCAACGTCCAAGCAACATCTCACAAATGCAGATGGATCTGAACCAGTGTAGAGCATCGAGGGTTAAGCGAATGAACTTTATGAAGAAAATGACGACCGCCGTGTTTGTCTCCTGCCTGCTTGGGTCAACAGCTAACAGCCAGGAAATGACGGCTCTAGAGACAGCTGAACTCGGAGTCAAGACGCTCTTGCAGACTGCGATTGAATCGAAAGAGTTTTTTCTGAGCGATAGAGAGGAGTATTTTAGTAGGATAGAAGCAGTACTTTTATCCTTCGTCGATTTTGACGCTGTGGCAGCGGTAGTGATGAATCGATATGCGTCTGAATCGACGGAACAACAAACCGCGCGTTTCGCAGCCATACTCCGAACAACACTTACGCGTTTCTATGGTGCTTCTCTGGTCTCTTACAACGGAGAGGAACTGGTTTTCCTACCGCCGAGCGATCCTGACGCCGATCCGAAAGAGGATGTCGTTGTGGGGATGGAGCTGCAGGGAGATACTGCTTTGCGGTTGCAGTATCAAATGTTCCTAAATGAAAACGATGAATGGAAGCTCAAGAACTTGAGCTTGGCCGGAATAAACCTCGGCCGTCAGTACTATACTCAGTTCGCGGCGCTGATGGCACAGCACAGTAATGATATTGATGTTGTCTTGGATAACTGGAAGTAATAAAAGTTGTTTTCGGAATGTAGGAGGAAACATGGAGTCTACACAAATCGCGGCCTTGCTCGAATCAGCATTCCCCGACTGTAGAATTTCTGTAGAAGGTGGGGATGGAAAGTTTATGGTAACAGCAGTGGGCGATGCGTTTGATGGCCTCAATGCGGTGAAGAGGCAGCAGGCCGTTTACCGTGTTCTGAACGGGCATATCAGTAGTGGAGCGATTCATGCCGTGACTATGCGGTTATCAACTCCGGCCGAGCAGGCTTCTTCGTCATCATAAACCAACCCTTAAGGCTTGAATAAGTATGGACCGTCTTATTATCAATGGTGGTGTCAGCCTCGCGGGTGAAATCAGAATAGCAGGCGCTAAGAACTCCGCCTTACCTATACTGGCGGCAACGCTTTTGACCGACGAGTTGGTGAAAGTATGTAATCTTCCTCACCTTTACGATATCACCACCATGCTTGAGCTTCTTGGCTGTATGGGCGTTCAACCGGTAGTTGATGAGAAGCTCAATGTCGAAGTGGACAGCAGCACTATTTCGCAATTCAGTGCGCCCTATGAATTGGTCAAGACCATGCGCGCGTCGATACTCGTGCTGGGCCCATTACTAACCCATTATGGCCATGCAGAAGTTGCTTTACCTGGTGGGTGCGCGATTGGCAGTCGGCCCGTCAATCTCCACATCAGCGCTCTGGAGGCTATGGGGGCTAAGATAATTGTGGAGGATGGTTACATCAAGGCAAGTGTGGAAGGGCGTCTTACGGGCAACCAAATATTTATGGATATGGTGACGGTGACTGGGACCGAAAATGTCATGATGGCCGCTACGCTAGCGAACGGAGAGACCGTGATCGAAAATGCAGCACGGGAGCCGGAGGTTGTTGATTTGGCTGATTGCTTGATCGGGATGGGTGCAAAAATCAATGGCCAGGGAACTGATACAATCACCGTAGAGGGTGTCGAGAGCCTGCATGGCTGTACTTATTCTGTCATGCCTGATCGCATCGAAACTGGCACCTATTTGATCGCTGCGGCCGCTACCAGAGGCAAGATCAAAGTCAAAGATACGCGTCCTTATATTTTGGATTCTGTGCTAAGCAAACTTGAGCAGGCTGGGGCTGAAATCAAGGTTGGAGAAGATTGGATTGAGCTGGACATGCATGGTCACAGGCCAAAGGCAGTTTCCTTGAGGACAGCGCCCTATCCGGCTTTCCCAACCGATATGCAGGCCCAGTTTACCGCTTTGAATTGTATCGCGGAAGGAACTGGCGCCATCACAGAAACTGTATTCGAAAATCGATTTATGCACGTGCATGAAATGAACAGGATGGGCGCATCGATTAAAGTGGAGGGGAATACAGTAATTGTTCAAGGAGTCGAAGCATTGAAGGGAGCGCCCGTCATGGCGACTGATTTACGGGCATCCGCCAGTTTAATAATCGCAGGCCTCGTTTCTGAGCACGAGACGAGCGTGGACCGGATCTATCACATAGATCGAGGTTATGAGTGCATTGAGGAGAAACTGCAGTTGCTCGGTGCTCGTATACGACGAGTACCGGCTTAAGTAAGACGACATGAACGGTCCCAAGCTTATAATTGCCCTAACCAAAGGGCGAATACTTCAGGAGACGCTGCCTTTACTTACCATGGCGGGCATCGAGCCTTTGGAGGACATAACAAATAGCAGGAAGCTGCTATTCGACACCAGGGAGCCAGCGGTTCGACTTTTGATCATGCGCGGATCTGATGTGCCGACCTACGTCAGATTTGGAAGCGCAGATATGGGTATAGCGGGTAAGGACCTCATTCTTGAGGGCGGGAGTGAAGGCTTCTATGAGCCGCTGGATTTGAATATAGCTCGTTGTAAAATGATGACTGCAGTACCAAAGCTGTACCGACCAAGTTCAGGTAGACTCCGGGTTGCGACAAAATTTACCAATATCGCTAAGAAGTTTTTTGCCGAACGGGGTCAGCAAATTGAATTAATCAAGCTGAGCGGTGCGCTAGAGTTAGCACCCTCTCTGGGATTAGCTGATGCGATTGTTGACATTGTCGATACGGGCAAGACGATTAAAGCTAATGGGCTGGTTCCGCAATACACGATCGCGGACATTTCATCGAGAGTAATTGTCAACAAGGCGGCAATGAAGATTAAAACCGCACTTATACAGAAAGTATTGGTTAAGTTGAGAGAAGTGGTTGAGATTCATTCTGCGGACAAAGCAGAGCATTAGAGTCAACGAGGTTTTCAATTAAGTATCATGTCGTCATTTTCAAAGAGCATCAGCCAGCTAGCCACTGCCGCCCCGAATTTTGAGAGTCAACTTGACGCCGCGCTCGATCGAAGGATGCTCATTGCGGACGAGGTCAACAAGACTGTCTCTGAAATCATCAACCGAGTTCGTTCAGACGGAGATAACGCTGTCGTTGAGTACACGAATCAATTTGACGGCGGCGATGCTACTTCGCTTGATGACCTAATTGTAACGACAGATCAGCTTCATGCTGCCCTGGCGCGCGTGAGTGAAAAACAGCGCCTGGCACTGAAGCTTGCAGTAGAACGAATTCGAAACTACCACGAGAAGCAAAAACAGTCGTCTTGGCGTTACGAGGAAGCGGATGGGTCAGTTTACGGCCAAAAAGTTAGCCCGCTTTCTAAAGTTGGGGTGTATGTGCCCGGCGGAAAGGCTAATTACCCTTCTTCTATGTTGATGCTCGCGATACCTGCGCAGGTCGCCGGGGTAAAAGAAATTGTTGCTACCGTGCCGACGCCCTATGGCGAAGATGGAGACTTAGTTTTCGCAGCTGCTGCACTCGCCGGTGTCAACATGGTCTTCACTGTGGGTGGTGCGCAAGCGATAGCCGCTTTAGCTTATGGTACGGAGACGATCCCTCGTGTTGATAAAATCACTGGGCCAGGCAATATTTACGTCACCGTAGCCAAAAAGCAGGTCTACGGAGAGGTTGGCATTGATATGATTGCCGGCCCGTCTGAGTTAACGATTATTTGCGATGGAAAGACAGACCCAGACTGGGTTGCTATGGATCTTTTTTCGCAAGCGGAGCATGACGAGCAGGCGCAATCTATTCTAATCACGACAGACGCTGAGTTTTTAGAGCAGGTCAAGTGCAGTATCGATAACCTTTTACCCAAAATGGAGCGACGAACAATTATCGAGGCTTCGTTACGAAACCGCGGGTTGTTAATTCTTGCAGAAGATCTTGGCACGGCCGCCAGCGTGAGCAATTTAATTGCGCCTGAGCACTTGGAGATCTCAGTGGCGGATCCCGAGCACGTCCTAGAGATGATCGAAAATGCTGGAGCCATATTCCTTGGCCGCTACACCGCAGAAGCCCTGGGAGACTACTGCGCTGGACCTAGCCACGTTTTGCCGACGTCCGGGACCGCACGGTTTTTTTCCGCGCTGGGCGTTTACGATTTCCAGAAACGTTCGTCAATTGTGAACTGCTCCGCAGAGGGAGCACATAGACTGGCAGAAACTGCCAGTGAGTTGGCGCGCAATGAGCATTTACAGGCTCATGCCCTTTCCGCTGAGTACCGCCTCAACCCTGAATTGGACTGAGGCTTATTCGATTGGCTCTAAACCTCTTTTGATTCTATGACTATCGCTTGCCCAAAACCCAGAGTCGTCGGTAGTTCGAAATGTTTACCTTCTCGATATATTTCGATCATGAGTGTCTCGCCTGGTTTTGCGTTGCGAACTTCTCGCATAACACTCTGACCACTGCCAACCGGATTGTTTTCAACACGTGTAATGACATCTCCAGGCAAAATGCCGGCACGCTCTGCAGCGCCGCCAGCGTCTACACTCTCAACGAGCATCCCTCGCACGCTGTCTATACCGAAAAACAGCTGACTGGATTGCGCGGTAAGCGCTTCGCCAGTGATGACACCAAGATATCCCGAATTTTGCGCGATAGCCTCTGATATCATCTCCTCCATTGCTTCAATCGCAATGTTCGCGGGTGTGGCGAACCCTATGCCCTCGAAGCTTCCAGACTCTGACAAGATTGACGAATTTATACCAACGAACCTGCCTTTTCGATCAATTAGGGCTCCACCAGAATTTCCGGGGTTTATCGCGGCATCAGTCTGAATAAAGCTCTGACTCCCGTCTGGATCTCTTTTTAATGCACTCACGATTCCTTGGGATACAGATTGGCCTATGTTTCTGCGCGGATAACCGATCGCGAAAACAATGTTTCCTACCTGAAGAGATGATTTTTTGGCTATAGAAATAGGTGTCAAGTTATCCATATTAATGTGCAGTACCGCTAAATCATTCTTTGAGTCGTAAGCAATAACGGTGGCTGGCGTCCGTCGTCCGTCGTGCAGAGTGACCTCGGTATCAAATGCATCGAATAGAGTGTCGATGACGTGGAGATTAGTTAGTATAAAACCTTTCTCACTGACAATAATTCCAGACCCAAGGCTGGCTTTTTCGCCTAGATACAGATTCAGCTGATCCTCAGCAGTACGTTCTACGGATTCAATGTTGACACTGGTGGCGCTGATACTAACGACCGAAGGCGCTGCGCGTGAGATGACTTCAGCGAAACCGGGCGGTGTAGTTTCCATCCTATTTAAACGGAGTGCAGCAAGCTGATCGGTTGCTTGCTGTAATTGTTGATTCTGCAAATACAGGACGGCAGCGATTAAACCGCAAGAGACAGGCCAAACGCAGAATTTAATTGTCTCGAGGATTTTTCGCATTGACGGCAAGCGCAGTTCAGGTTTTGGGCAATGTTAAAGTAATATTACACTTAATATACAGCCATGCAGAGGTGGATTCCAATGACTATGCAGCGCGTGCAACTTGAAGCAGAGCTGAATAACCTGTTACAGCCCCAGCGGTTTCGAGACTACTGCCCAAACGGATTGCAAGTTGAGGGCAGCGTTGAAATAAGCAAATTAGTGACTGGCGTGACTGCGTGTGATGCACTTATTGAGGAGGCTCTTTCGCTAAATGCCGATTGCCTGTTGGTTCATCACGGTTATTTTTGGCGAAATGAGGAACAAGCAATCAAAGGTATTAAAAAGAATCGGTTACGCAAACTGCTGCTAAACCAGATTAATCTGTTCGCCTATCATCTGCCGCTGGATGTTCACGAAAAGTTTGGTAACAATGCGCAACTCGGCAGAATGCTCGGCCTGGTCACTGAACAGGTCAAAGGTCGTCCAGGCGATATAGCTATCGTCGCAATTGGCAGGCCTGCAATGCCACTGAGTCTTGAAGAGCTTCAAATAAATCTGGAGGGTGCGCTGAGAAGAAAACCGGTTGTTATTGGTGATCCGCTTGCTCAGATTAGTCGAGTCGCCTGGTGCACAGGAGCAGCGCAATCCTATTTTGATCTGGCGATTGAAGCTGGAGTGGATGCTTTTATTACGGGTGAGATTTCAGAGCCGTCTGCACATTTGGCTAGAGAATCTGGTGTTGCCTTTATCTCTGCTGGCCATCATGCAACCGAGCGCTATGGCGTTCAGGCAGTCGGGGACTTTCTTGCTCAGGAGTTTCCGCTTCAGCATCATTTCGTCGACATTGAGAATCCGGCCTAGATGATAATTGATGCTTGCTCGTAAGAGTACGGTTGCAGGTTTTGGGAAGTTCCGATTGTGCTGTGTGACCGTTACTTCGACTGTGATAGTGAGACGTCTTCATCATTGACCGGCGCAGGTTTGTCCAGCCCAAAATCTTCGGATAGTGCTCCTTTCTGATCAGGGCTCTGTTTAGCGGCATAATCTCTCGGTGGGGCGAGCGGGCTAGTTTCCTCATTGATTCCAGCTGGCTCGAACGCTGCGTCAGATTCGGCAGGAAGTAATTTACTGGCGACTTCACCGGTGCATAAATCCTGCGCTCCGCTTGCCAGATGCTGATACACGTCGCGATAGCTTTCCGTCATGTGCTGTACCAGTTCAGCAGTTATACTAAAATGACCGCTAACGCTATCGCGATACTCAGAGTGACTGTCTTGTAGCTGCCGAATCTGCTCTTCCAGATCTTTGATTTTTGATGGGCTTACTTGCAGGCGGCTCGCAATAAGTACCCCAAGAATCGCGCCAAGCGCGAAAGCACCAATACTTA
>TARA_B100001057_G_scaffold498135_1_pt1 | contig 11101 bp, 8 predicted proteins | sample TARA_B100001057 | Tara Oceans TARA_B100001057 (sample SAMEA2621839) | marine metagenome | biome: marine biome (ENVO:00000447); feature: surface water layer (ENVO:00002042); material: "saline water (ENVO:00002010), including plankton (ENVO:xxxxxxxx)" | depth 5 m | reverse complement strand
CTCTTAATTTGATCTTATAGCTTTCACTTTTCATAATTTTTTTGAATTGATTTTGTTATGATTTTATATAAACTTTTATCATCCGAGTTTTTAATAAGACTTGAATGTAATTTTAGTGTATTTATGTCATTTCTGAGTGCAGGCCCAGTTTGAACCTTATCGGGATTTTGACTTATCGCTTGGTCAACTGTTTTTTTTAATATAGGCTCCATTAATGAAAATGAAATATTATTTTCAATACATATTTTTTTCCCTTTTGAAATCATATGATTAACAAAATTATTAATCCATACTGCTGAAAGGTGGACGTTAGCCCTTTGATTAGAATCTAAACATTTAAATGTTCCATGAAGATTCTTAACTAATTTTTTTAATATTTTTAAATCACTTGTTTTTTTGGATTCAATACAAAAAGGTATGTTTTTAAAACTAAAATCTATTTGTTTAGTTATGGTTTGCACCGGAAAAATTACACCTCCTCTTTCAAAATCATGAAACACGTCAATTGGGGTTGCTCCTGAGCAGTGAATTACAAAATATTGTTTATTAATGTAATTTAGTATATCTGATATAGAATCATCAGAGACCGCAATAATGAATAAATCTGCTTTTTTAATTTCCGATAACTTGTTTATCGACTTATTATTAAAATTTTTATTTTTCCAATTTCTTCCATACCACTGAAGTAATTTAAAATCTTGAGCTTTCTCCAACGCAATTGAAAAATTGAATCCCAAATTACCATTACCAATTATAGTTACATCATACATAATTTCAAATTTACACAATGTTATTTTAAAATTAACTTTTATAAGTTTTAGGTATATAGAAATAACAATTTCCTATTAAGTTGTAAATCATTTTCAATTATCTCGGACTATATTTGCTGTATAATTTTTTTAGAAATGCAACAAAAGTTTTTAAACTATTTGTTTTCGAATAAGCTTACTGCTTTCTTATTTATTGCATTCCCTGTTGCAATGGCAGTGGGAACATTTCTCGAAAGTTTTTATTCTACAACCGCAGCTAAAATATGGATTTATAATGCTTGGTGGTTTGAATTAATAATGTTTCTGTTAATGATTAATTTTGTCGGTAATATTGTCAAGTATAGATTATTTAATAAGGATAAATGGGCTACTCTTCTTATCCACTTATCATTAATCTTGATTATTCTGGGCGCCTTTATAACTAGATATTTTGGTTATGAAGGTGTTTTATCAATTCGAGAAGGAAATCAGACTAATCAAATCATTTCTGAAAAAACTTACCTAACTGTTCTGGTTGATGGTGAAATTGGTGGATCGATTAAAAGAAAGAAACTTTCAAGTGAAGTTTTATTCTCTGAACACACAAGAAATAATTTAAATTGGAATCAAAGTTTTGACAATAAGAGATTTAATATTAGTTATTTTAATTATATTGAAAATGCAGTAGAGGGTCTAATATTAGACCCTGAAGGTGATCGTTATTTAAAGGTAGTAGAGGCTAGTGATGGTAACAGGAACGAACACTTCATCAAGGAGGGTGAAGTTTCGAATATCAAAAATATTCTATTCACATTGAATAATCCAATTGAAGGAGCCATAAATATTCGTTCTGAACAGGGTTTGTATTATATAAGTTTACCCTTTTCTGGAACCTACACCAGAATGTCAGATCAATTTAGTGGGAAAGTTGATAAAGTAATTGATCAAGAATTGCAGTTGAGGTCATTATATTCAATACCAAATTTCCAATTTGTTATTCCAGATCCTCCTCTGAGAGGAGATATAGGAATAATAAAATCAGATGATGAACAGATTAAAAAACAAGATGCTTTGTTTTTATCTATAGATTCTCAAGGTGAATCTAAACAGATTAGTATTATGGGAGGCAAAGGTATTGTCAACGACCCTATTTCACTACAAGTTGGTGGTTTAGATTTCTATATTTCATATGGATCAAAACTTATTGATTTGCCATTTTCAATTAAATTAAATGATTTTATTGCCAAGAAATATCCAGGAACTGAAAAAAGTTATTCCTCCTTCAAAAGTAAAGTTTCTGTTATAGATAATTCAAATACTTTTGATTATGATATTTATATGAATAACATTCTTGATTATAAGGGATTCCGTTTTTTTCAAGCATCTTTTGATCCAGATGAAAAAGGCACTGTTTTGTCAGTAAATCATGACTCATTTGGTACATTAGTGACTTACATTGGATACATTTTACTGTATGTTTCCATGTGTGGAATATTTTTTATTGGTAGAACCAGATTTAAAACCTTATCAAAAAGTTTATCCAAATTAAATCAAAACGTACAAAGTTTATTTTTTGTTTTTATGTTTTTTGGTTATGGAAATGCACAAGTCTCTGATTTAAGCTCTAAAACTCAAATAATTGATTTTGATTCGTTAGTTAAGGTTAGTGCCTTCCCTGATGAACAAGCTAATAAATTTGGAAGTTTAGTCATACAGGATCTAGGAGGTAGGATGAAACCTGCTAATACCTTTTCATCTGAGTTATTGAGAAAAGTAAGTAAAAAAGATAACTTTAACGGCTTATCATCCGATCAGGTTCTACTTTCTATCACAAATAATCCATCTGTATGGTATAATGTTCCAATTATTTATTTAAAAAGAGGAAATGATAGCATTCGAAAAATTGCTGGTCTAAAAAAAAATGATAAGTATGCTCCTTTGGTTTCTTTTTTTGATAAAAACGGTAATTATAAAATTTCAAATCAACTAGAGACAGCTTACAGAACTCAAACTCCAAATCAATTCCAAAAAGACTTCATTGAACTTGATAGAAGAATTAATCTTTTGTATTCAGCGCTTGAGGGTAAAATTCTGAGAATCTTTCCTGTACCTAACGACTCCCTAAATAAATGGGTTTCTTTCCCTGAAATTGATCAGGTAAATTTCATAGGTAATGACTCATTATATGTAAAAAATGTTTTGCCTCTTTATTTTCAAGCACTTAGACTTGGAAAAATAAATGGTGACTTTTCACAATCCGATGAATTGATAGAAAGTCTTAAAGGTTTTCAAAATAAATATGGAGCTGGAGTTCTTCCAACTAAATCAAAAATAAATGCTGAAATTTTGTACAATAAGTATGATATATTTAAAAGACTTTTTAGTTATTATTTATATTCGGGAATTCTATTGTTCATTGTTTTAATTGTTCAAATATTCAAGCAAAGACAATATTTGGTTATTTTGAAAAATATATTGATTGGTTTAATAGTATCTCTTTTTACACTTCATACTCTTGGTCTTTTATTTAGAGCTTTTATTTCAGGTCATGCGCCATGGAGTGATGCATATGAATCAATGATTTATGTTGCATGGGCAACTTTATTTTTTGGTTTGGTTTTTGGAAGAAAATCATCATTAACAATCTCAGCAACAACTTTTGTTTCATCAATGATTTTAATGATTGCACACTGGAATTGGATGGACCCATCAATAGCAAACTTACAGCCTGTTTTAAATAGTTATTGGCTTATGATCCATGTAGCTGTTATTGTAGCTAGTTATGGTCCATTCTCGATTAGTTTGATTTTGGGGATTATTTCCTTACTTCTAATAATATTAATAAATAAAAAAAATAAAATTAGAGTCAAGGCGAGAATTAATGAATTAACAATAGTAAATGAGCTATCTATCACAATTGGTTTGATCATGTTAACAATTGGAAATTTTTTAGGGGGCATGTGGGCAAATGAAAGCTGGGGAAGATATTGGGGATGGGATCCTAAAGAAACATGGGCACTTATATCAATTATGGTATACGCATTTGTTATTCACATGAGGCTCGTTCCAGGGTTAAGAGGGAAGTGGCTATTCAATCTTATGAGTATTATTGCTTATTCAAGTATACTTATGACATATTTTGGCGTAAATTTCTATCTAGTTGGTCTTCATTCATATGCGAGTGGTGATAAGATAATAACACCAAATTTTGTTTATTACTCAATCATATTTGTGATATTACTCGGAAGCATATCAAGATATTATTACAAAAAAAATTACAATTAAATTATTTTTTTAAGTGATAAAATAAATTCATCTTCATCGACATTAGCTTGAACTAATTTAATAGACTCTTTCGTTATAGACTCAACTTTACCTGGAAGAAAACCCAGAGCATGTGTAAATTTTTTTAGTAATTTCAACTCATCTTTATCAGCAATATCATCAGCAACAACTATTCTAGATAAATCATATAATCTCTCTAATCTTCTTTGTTCGTTAGAGGGTGGGTTTATAGGATATGACTCCGGATTTTTTATAATTTTATCAACTTCGCTTGGCTCTATTTCCAAAAGAATTGAGAGTCTATCAATAAATTTTTGTTCTTTATTTGTAATAATATTATCACTTAGTGCAACTCTGACTATAGAGGCAAAATGATCTCGATTACGTGATTTAAAATTCCCTGAAAAAATTCCAGAATAAGACATAAATAAATATTTATTCCAAATATAATCAACATGTTTTTAGTTCATATACTATTATTAAAATTTATTTAAAAACAACTAATTTTTTTAAATTAGTTAAAAAAAATATGACTCTAAATGTGGTTAACGAAACTGGAATTCTGGAGTCAGTAATTGTTGGAATTGCTAATAGTAGTGGTGGAGTACCAGAACTCAAGGATACTTATGATCCAAAATCAAGGCAAAATATCATCATGGGTACTTATCCTGAGGAAAGTAAAATGATTGAGGAATTGGATAGATTTGTATCTATTTTGATCTCATACAATATCAATGTATATCGCCCCAGAATAATTAAAAATTATAATCAGATATTTTCAAGAGACATTGGATTTGTTATTGACAATAAATTCATAAAATCAAATATATTACCTGCAAGGTCAAAAGAGATTAAAGCAATTAGCTATCTGTTTAAAAATTTTTCGAGTGATTCAATAATTTCTTTTCCTGAAGATGCTCATATAGAAGGTGGAGATGTCATATTAAATGAAAATAAAATTTATGTAGGTGCTTATCTAAAAAGTGACTATTCAGACTACATAACTGCGAGAACTAATTCAAATGGTATTGAATTATTAAAAAAACACTTTCCGAATAAAGAGGTTAGATTGTTGGAGCTAAATAAATCTAATACAAATCCAAGAAGAAATATTTTACATCTTGATTGTTGTTTCCAACCAGTAGGTAAAGGGTTCGCAATTATTCATTCAGATGGTTTTTCTGACATAAACCAATTAAACGCTTTAATAAATGATTTTGGTTCAGGAAATTGTTTTTTTATTGATTCAAACGAGATGTCTGATATGATGTGTAATATTTTCTCAATTGACCAAAACACTGTTGTGTCTGATATAAGATTTGAAAGATTAAATTATTGGCTAGTTTCAAAAGGCATTAAAGTCGAGGCAATATCTTTTAATGAAATATCAAAGCAGGAGGGCTTATTGAGGTGTTCAACATTACCCTTAAAAAGATCATTATGAAAGGTTTAACGAATCATGTATTAATGGTTAGACCACATTTTTTTATGAAAAATGATCAAACTGCTGCAAATAATTATTTCCAAAATAATATTAGCTTAACAAGCGAGCAGATCAATAAATTAGCTCTTGAGGAATTTGATGAGTTTGTAAATAAGTTAATAGATGCTGGGATAAATATTACACTTATTCAAGACAGTAAATTTCCAATTACACCAGATTCAATATTTCCAAATAATTGGGTTTCATTTCATAAAAAAAATAAAATCATATTATATTCAATGTATGCAGCTAACAGAAGAAATGAGCGAAATATTCCCATTTTTGAAAAATTAAGAGATACTGGTGCTAAAATTGAAATAATACATGATTATACAAATTATGAAAAAAATAATCTATTTTTAGAAGGAACAGGAAGTATGGTTTTAGATAGGGTTAATAAAAAATGTTATGCATCATTGTCAGAAAGAACAAATAAAGAATTGGTCATTGATTTTTGTAATAAAATGCGTTATAAACCAATTTTTTTTAGAGCATATCAGACTATTAATGGGAAAAGGTTGAGTATTTATCATACCAATGTTATGATGTCAATTGGAAATAAATTTGCTGTAGTTGGTATTGACTCGATTGACAACGTAATTGAAAAACAAAATGTAATTAATGAATTAACAAGTGATGGAAAAGAAATAATTTCATTGTCTGAATTACAAATTCAAAATTTTGCAGGTAATATGTTACTCTTAAAAAATTCAAAAACTCCTGTTCTTGTGATGAGTAGCTCAGCATTTGATTCTTTGACAAATATTCAAAAATTAAGTCTTCAAAATCATTCAAAAATCATACATGCCAACTTAAATACAATTGAGCAAATAGGAGGAGGGAGCGCGCGGTGCATGCTTACTGAGGTATTTTAATGAATACTTTTAAAAGTACCATTCTTTTTATCCTTTAAAACTTTATCTCCAATAAAAGTTTTTCCATGAATATTAATATAAACACCCGGTTTTAAATATTGAACAGCTGATAGGGAGCTTCCTAAATTAAAAAACCCATCGGAAGAGCTTCCAAAAGCATATGGAATAATAGCGCCAGTTAAAACAATAACCTTATTAGGAATATTATTGTCAATTAAATATTTAGCAGTAACGGTCATTTTATCTGTACCATGAGTGATTATTATTAAATTCCGATTACATTCATAACATGCTTTGTGAATTATTTCTAGATGCTTTAAGTTCATTTCAAGACTGTCAATTAACATCAGTTGCTTAGTTTTAATATTGAGATTACACTTGGCCCTTTTCAGCATTTTAGGGACATGAGTTTTTTCAAAAAATAATTTACCATCAATAAAATTATATGTTTTATCAAATGTTCCTCCCGTAACAAAAATTTGAATATCACTCATTTTTTAATTTATTATAACAGTATTCATAATGAATTCTTTGTATCTCATTATTTGATTTTCTTTTTGATTTAAAGTATTTTCTAAGGCTTCTTCTTTTATCAATTAATAATCCCCTAATTTCAGGTAAAAGATCTTCATCATTAATTAAGAGATTTATTTGTGATATCATATTTTTTTGAATTTCTCTTTTCAGTATATCAGGTTTGTCGATTTTCAAAGTTAAATCCTCAAATACCCTATCTAAAAGATCATTTACATCTAGTCCATTTCCTGCTAATGTATATTGACTGGATATCATTGGGTTTAGATTACGACTATTAAAAATCCTATTAAAAACAGATCTTTGGAGGTTGCTTATTAATTTTAATACACCTTGATTGTTAATTTTTGAAATTAAATTTTTTTCATAAAGCCATGAGGGTGATTCCCATAGATTTTGATTTAAAAATTTAATTGCCTCTAGCTGTTTTTCTTTATTTACCCTCAAATATGGAATACCATCTTGTCCTTGATTTAAAATCAACTCATTAACACCGCCAATCAATTTAACAACATGATAAATATACCTCCTGTAGACTCCAATAAGCTCTTGATAAAGCTCTTTTAGGTCATCATAATTTGAACCATTTTTTGTTGTCCATTTTTCAAGGTTTTTTGCAACAATTTTTAGATTTTTCAAACCATAATAACTAGCTTTAACAGGATCGTTCCCAATATCTTCGGTTTGTGTATTTGGATCCTGCCCTCCATAACCATACATATATTTAGGATTCAAGTTCTTGTTATCAATCCATTTTGACAAAATAGAGTCAACCTCAGATTCATTTTTTTTATCAAAATATCTGTATCCCCATTCAATTGAGTACTCGTCATATGGTCCTAATTTTCTTATAAATCTGATATCTTTATCACCGGGTTGTGCAACATAATTATACCTTGCATAATCCATTATCGTTGAAGCTATACCCATTTTTTGAGTAAAATTTCCGGATCTAAGAGAGTCAACTGGATAAGCTGAACTTGCTTTCATATTGTGAGGTAAACCTAATGCATGTCCTACCTCGTGGGATATAACCCTTCTCATCATTTCACCTATTTCAGATTCAGGTGTATTTAAAGTTCTCGCTTTGGGATTTGCAGCTCCCGTTTCAATTAAATATCGATTTCTATATGATCTTAAATGATTATGGTACCAAATTATATCGCTTTCTAAGATTTCTCCAGTTCTTGGATCTGAAACACGTGGTCCAACAGCATTCCTTGTTTTAGACGCTACATACCTTACTGTTGAGAAACTAATATCCTCTGGGTTAAAGTCAGGATTAATATTTTCGGGAGGTGGATCTTTTGCTATTATTGCATTTTTAAAACCAGCTCTTTTAAAAGCAATATTCCAATCTTCAATACCTTTTTTTATGTAAGGTCTCCATTTAATTGGAGTCGCAGGATCTAAAAAATATACTATTGGTTTGATGGGATCAACAAGCTCACCTCTATTATATGCATCAATATCCTTGGGTTCTAATCTCCACTTGGTAATAATATTGTATTCATCTGATTTTAATTCATTGGATGAATAGTTAACTTTATTTAGTGAAAACCATCCAATTCTTTTATCTTCATATCGAACCATCATTGGATTTTCTGGTAGAGAAATGATTGAGTGATTAATTTGAAAAGTTAGTGTTTGAGAGTTATTTGATCTTGGTAGATTCGATGCATTAAAAGTAAGTGTGTGTCTTATTTCAATATTTTTAACAAAAGCCTTTGCTGAATCAATAAAACTCCTTTTTTTATCAACTGCACCTATTTTATATTTTTGTTTGTCACCTTTTGTTAGAAGATTAAATCCTGGAGAGTTATCCATAAAATATTTGCTAACATCAATTAAGTAATTGTCAGAATTTTCACTAATAATTTTAAATACAGCAAGTATAGGTGGAAAATTATTAATAATAACACTCTTATTAATTGGATCTTTAATATCTGCTTTATTAGTGTAAGCAAGTTTTTTAACCGCTATTTTTTTACCAATTAATTCGAATGATATAATATTTTCTGCAGTTTTTGATCCAGCATTTATATATTTTGAATAATTAGCAGGAAACTTTGAAAATCTAGTTACCATCAACAGCTCTTTACCTAAAACCTCTTTTTTTATTTCTAAATAGAGTTTATTTTCATTTAAATAGGTAGTAATAAAACCCTTAGACATCTTCATCTCATTCAATAGGCTATCAATAGGTGGTTCTTTTTTTAACTCTTGACTTATCAGTGCGTAGGATGTAAAAAATAATATTTTCAACATTAGACTTTTCATTACAAGAATCTATTGTTTTGAGTAATATTCGAAGTTTTTTAGTCCAAAGCTAGATGTTGAAGCCAAAAGGTGATCAAATATATCTGATACTATTCCTTCATAGTTTACCCAATCCTTATCTTTTATAAATGCGTATATTTCTAGTGGGACCCCAGTTGGAGTTGGAGTCAGTTGTCTGCACATTATGGTCATTTTCTTATTAATATCAGGGTGCTGATTTAAATAGTTTTTAATGTAGTTCCTGAACAACCCCAGATTAGTAAAATTCCTTCCGTTAATTAATTGATTTTTATTAGTGGAATTTTTGATATTATAATCATTAATTTCTTTTTCACGATTGTAAATAAAAGTACTAATCAGTTGAATCTCCCTCATAGATTTAACTTCATCATCGCTCATAAATTTTATTGAGTCTGCTTTAATTAGTAAGGACCTTTTAATTCTTCTTCCTTCTGACTCACTCATTCCTCTCCAATTTGTGAAGGAATCTGAGATAAGCTTGTAGGTTGGAACTGTGGTGATCGTTTTGTCAAAATTTTGAATTTTTACAGAAGAAAGACTAATTGAAATCACATCTCCATCAGCTCCAGAATTATTTATTGTTATCCAATCACCTAATCTGACTGTATCATTAATTGTAATTTGTATACTTGCTACAAAACCTAGAATTGTATCCTTGAATATTAAGAGAATTACAGCCGATAATGCACCTAACGTAGTTAAAAAAACTCCAATTTCTTTTCCAGTTAACAATGATAATATTATAATGGCTCCAAAAAACCATATAAAAATCATGAATACCTGTATATAACTCTCTAATGGTTTGTCTTTGAGTATAGGATATTTAATTAGTTGATCTTTAATTGACTTTAAAACACCCCTGATTATCAAAATGGTAATTAATGCTATAATTGCTTCAAGTATATTGATTGATATTGAAAGCAATTTTGGAAGAATTGACAATACCTCTTGAAATTGAAATATAAGAAAAAACAGAGGCAATAAATAAGCAATAAAAGATGGGACATTATGCCTTATCAGAGCATCGTCAAAATCAGAATTAGTTTTTTTGGCGATCTGTCGAAATAAATTTTTGATAATTCTTGAGGATATCCAGTAAATACAAATTGTAATTATAAATATGATTAGAAATATTAAAAGATAACTTAATATACTTGAGGTTGAATTATCAATACCTTGATTTTTGAAGAATTTTAAAAATTGTGAAAGCATATCTTATTTTTAATTAGAATAAAATAAAGTTTTGGCAGTCTTTTTTATTTCCAAAAGTAATTCTTTTAAATGACTAATTTTAGTAAGTGGATTTATTAAAACAACTCTCAAATATCTTATATTATTGATCTCACAAGATGAAATATAGAAATATCTGGCATTTATAATTTTATATCTAAGTTTTAATTGAAAATCATTTTTCTTTGAAAACTTGATGTATCTGAAACATAAAATATTACTCTGCGGATTGAATGGAGCTTCAAAATCAGGTTCTTCTTTTAATATTCTATAAAAATTTTTACACAAATCAAATGATTGATCAATAAAATTTTCCATTGACTTTTCACCCTTGATAGCAAATGACCAAAACAATTTTGTTCCTAAAGCTGATTTAGTGCATTCCAATGTATATGGCATAGAGTCCATACCTACAACCTCATCATCGTGAAATACGTATGATCCTTTTTGTTGAAATGCACCAGCTTGATATTTGAAATCTCTAAACAGAACTGCCGTGCACAACGATGGTACTTGCATCATTTTGTGAGCATCCCAAATTATTGAATTTGCTTTGTCTATTCCGGCTAGTAAATTTTTATTTTTTTTGCTGATTAGAGCTGAAGCTCCGTGTGCGCCGTCAACATGTAGCCAGATGTTGTTGT
>TARA_B100001057_G_scaffold498925_1_pt1 | contig 11106 bp, 10 predicted proteins | sample TARA_B100001057 | Tara Oceans TARA_B100001057 (sample SAMEA2621839) | marine metagenome | biome: marine biome (ENVO:00000447); feature: surface water layer (ENVO:00002042); material: "saline water (ENVO:00002010), including plankton (ENVO:xxxxxxxx)" | depth 5 m | reverse complement strand
TGATATAGCCTCCTCAACAGTAGTATAAATTTGATGAGCAGTATCAGACTCATCAAAATCAATGACTTTAATTTCACTTGGTAAAATTTTTAGAGTTTCTCTTTTGAAATTTTTATTAATTAAATCAATATCCTTTTTTTCAATTTCAAAATCCAAAGAGCTAAAATTTTCATATGTATTATTTTTACTCATTGAACTAGTTAGTAATAAAACGTTTTTATGAGACACTATCCAATTGAGAATAATACTTCGGATGGATTTTGAATATTTTTCTGCGAGATTTCCTAAGAAATTTTTTTCTTCTTTTGAGAATAAATTTTTACCAAATGACATATATGCAATAGTCGTAATACCTTTTAAGTAGTTGAAATCTAGTATTTCCTCTTCTATTGACCTATTAAATAAATCGTATTCAGTCTGTAAAACACAAAGTTTATTAAATTCATCAAATGAAAGTGCCTCTTTTAATTGATTTATATTAAAATTACCAACACCAATGTATCTAATTTTTCCCTGCTCGATTAATTTATTCAATGCTGATAAAGTTTCTTCGATAGGTATATTTGGGTTAGGCCATTGGATTTGGTAAATATCTATATAGTCAGTTTTAATTCTTTTTAATGAAGATTCTAAAGATTGAATGACATTGTTATATCCATTATTCGATGGTTTAAACTTTGAGCCAATAATAATTTTATCTCTTTTATCTTTTACAACTTCAGATAACAATTCCTCAGATGTTCCACCTTCATAATCTTCGCCTGTATCTATGAAATTCATACCAATTTCAACACCATATTTTAAAACCTCAATCTTTTTAGTAATTAATTGTGTACTTGAGGAACCATCTAATGATCTGCCAAATAAAGTTCCTTGACCAATTGGATAAATATTTAGATCAGTTTTAGGTATCTGTATGTTTTTTTTATTCATCCAACTTTTTTTTTAGAAATGAAACCCACTTCAGATCATTTTTGGTAAATTCTGTTATTCTTTTTTTTGTTAAGTTAAATTCTTTAAAATCTTTCATCAAAGAATTTGTAGTATTGTTTCTTATCGAATTAATCCTCAAGGCATTTTTTAAAATACTATTATAATTTTTTTTGTCTTTTAGCATCATATCTTTAAATTCCCAAACTAAAAGGTTAGATATTCCAACGAAAATTATTTTTCTCAAAATTTTTCCTGATAATTTAATTTTTTTATCTTTTAAAATTAAATCAATATCAGCTAATACTTTTTTTAATTCTTTAGTGTAAGTTGATTTTACAAACTTTGTCTCTTTAATTTGCAAGTTAGATAGTAAGTCAATCAATTCACTTGCATTAAAGTTATAATATTCTTTTTTAATCTTCGACAATTGAATATTTCCAACCTTTTAAATCTTCTTTATTAACATTTGTTTTTTTTTGTGAGTCTTTTCCTCCATCTAAACAAATAATAAATCTATTTTTTACTTTATTTCTTAATGCATTGAGTTGATGAGATAATTTAATATTGTTATCAAGATTTTTATTAGAAACGCTAACTTTATCTCTTAATAACCATATAAAAGTATTTATTTGTGATAAGGCTATAATTAAATTAATCAGCGTAGAGTCTAAGTAAATTTTTTTATTTCTTATATTCAAATCAATTTCTTTAATAATGGAGGAGATACCTTTTTCGAATTCTTTATAATTTTTGTTATTAATTACTTGTTTTATTTGGGATACAGTTAATTTATCAATTAATTCCGAATTACTAAATTTTATATTTTTTGTCATATGTTCTTCCGTATTTGTATGCTAAATCTGTATTTTTTAAATACCATTCTATAGTTTTCTTTATTCCTTGACTTAGTGAGTGTTTTGGCATGAAATTAATTTTTTCTTTGGCTCTAGATATATCTAAAATTCTTTTTTTATCACCTGTAGGTAAATCATTATCCCATACAATCTTAATTTTACTATTGGTAAATTCTAAAATAGTTTCAACAACCTCTCTAATTGAAACACCTACTCCGGAACCTAAATTAAAAGGCAAATTTGTATCTCCTTTTTCAATAACTCTAAGAATTCCATCCACAAGATCGTCTATGAAAATAAAATCACGTATTGCCTTTCCATCGCCAGCAACCTTTAATTCTCCTTCATTTTGATTGAATATTTTATGAATAAGTGATGGAATTACATGTGCTGTTTCTGGATCAAAATTATCAAGAGGACCATAAACATTTGAAGGTCTTACAATCTTGACAGCATCCCAATTAAATTGTTTTGAATATGCCTCAGCTTGAAGTTCTCCTACTCTTTTAGAAACTCCAACGTATTTATCATTTGCGCTAGGAAGTCCATTCCACAAATCATCTTCACGTCTTACTTCAAGTGGAGGATATTCATTTATACTTCCACAAAAAAGATATGTTTTGACACTATTTTTACATGAAGCTTGAATTATATTAGTATTACAGATTAAAAAAGCACTCATTGCTGTAGCAGATTTTTTTACGCCAAGTTGAGTACTTTCACGAATACCCATAAGGTTTATTACAATATCTGCATCTTTAAATAAGGACAGGCAGTCATTAAAATTTCTAAGATCAATATTTTTATGTATCTCAGGTTTTAAAAGAACTTTCTTTACTCTTTCATCTGAGTCTATTGATACTGAACTAACATCTGCATGAATTTTTGAAAAATAATTACATATTTTAGCACCAATTAAACCAGTGCCTCCGGTTACAATTATTTTTTTATTTTTAAAAAAATTTAAATTCATTTTTTCTTTAATATAAAATATTTTCCAGTTTTATAATTATTAGAATTATTGATTAAATGTAAAACTTTTCTTGATACAGTAGAAACATCTAGTAATTTTAAAGAATTTTTAAATGAGGAATGTTTATGATTGTGATGAAACTTAGTCGTATTTGTAGGACCCAATATCAGATTTAATATCTTATTTTTATCAAAGATTTTAGCAAAAGATAAAATTAAATTATCCATTGATGATTTTGAAGCTGCATATGCCGGAAAATTATAGCTTCCTTTTTCAGTCACGTCTGATGATATGTTTATAATAAGTTTATTTGTTTTTGATTTGTGATTTAAATAATAAGAAATTAAATAAACATTTGAAAAAAAATTAATATTAAAAATTTTGTGAAAATTTGTGATATTAAGTTTATTCTTTGGTGTATCAGTTTTAGCAGCATTAAGAATAATTACAGAAATAGGAGAATATTCTTTTGAGATTTTATTAATTATTTTGGATATAAATTTTGTATTAGAGATATCACCTACAAATATTTTATATCTAGATTTATCAACTTCATTTTTTAATAAGTATTTATCTAATCTTTTTTTTGAATTTTTAGTCCTAACGTTTAGACAAACAAAAAATTTATTTTTTAATAAATTATAGGATATAGACAATCCTATATCAGAACCAGCTCCAGTAATAAATGCAACTTTTCTCAATTTATAATTTTTTATAGTAATTGATCAATCTATCAAAAAGAAATGATTTTTTTGTTAACTTAAATGAATAATAAAAATAATTTGGATAAATAATAAATCTTTTGTTAATAAATCTTATTAGAAATTTTCTCAATTCATTTGGCCAAATATAATAATCTATGATTTTTTTATATTCTTTTTGTTGTGAAATTTGATAAACAAAATTTGGCATATATTTATTGTATTCATAAAGTCTTAAAAATTTCTTATGACCATTCATAGCAATTTGTTTTCTTTTATTGGGATTTGCTAAATAGTACTTAATTTTTTTTATTAAGTCAGATTTATTTTTAAAAATGACCAAATCTTTTTCTGGTTCAAAAAAATATTTTATTGAGTCATCATTTTCTGATATTAAAAAACCACCAGAACCGATAATTTCAAAAATTCTACCCGTCATTGTAGTTTTTTTAAAATATTTATTTGGTTGATTGTCTTCATAAGAGATACCTGTAAAATTCAAGTTAATCATTGAATTTTGATATATTTCGAAAACTTTATTTTGAGATATATAACCTGATGGACTATCAGCACCAAATATATCAATATTAATATCAGTCTTTTTAATTGAATTAATAAAATCTAACCTATTAAGTTTATTCTTTAATAAACCAACGAATGTAACAGTGTATTTTCTATTAATATTTTTTTTTAATTTTTTTTTAAATGGGGAAGCATAAACTATAGAATTAGAGCCTAGTTTTTTAAATTGTTTCTTAATACTAAGACAATTTGTAATATTCAAATCAAAAAATTGAGCATACCATTTTGAATAATTGTGAAAATGGAATGCATCATCTCCATCAATTCTAATTCTGTAAACTCTATCTTGAATTTTTTTTAAAATTGTAGGAATTATAAAGTAATAACTAGCACATATGAAAATACCTATATTCTCTTTAAAGATAATATTGTCTATTTTTTTACTAATTTCTAGGTAATTACTTGAGGAGTCATAATGTATATAAAAAGTTTTTTTTGGTTTTCCAAAATCAATTATTCCACTTATTAAATTATCATAATAGAAGCTAATTTTTTTTTTTTTTAAAATTAAAATTTTTTTATTATTGAAAAAATTTATTTTTTTTAATGATCTAAGTTCACTTTCATAATTTTTATAATTTTTTTTCAACTTATTGACTTATTAAACTCTCTGGTTATTTAAACAAAACTAAGTTTTTCATAAATTATACTTAATTCTTTTTTTGTTATATTATTGTTAATAGGTAAAGATAAAGAATTGTTTGAATAGGCTAATGCATTTGGATACATATGGTTTTTATATTTATATTTTTCTTTGTAATAACTAAATAATGGGACTGGTGTAGCATAATGAATAGAAAAGCCAATTTTATTTTCTTTTAATATTTTTATTGCCTTGTTTCTTTTTGTACTATTTTTAAATAATATTTGAAAAATAAAGTAAGAATTATTTTTATCGTAACGATATGAGTGCACATTATCTAAGTTAGAAATTAAATTTGAAAAAAAATTTGCATTAGACCTCCTTTTTTTTAAGTTACTTTTATATCTTTTGATTTGAGTGTAGCCTAACACAGCTTGAAATTCTGTCATTCTATAGTTGAAGCCTAATTTTTTAACATCATATACACCTGGTTTTTTTCGTAATTGTGGAGGTGTATCTATACCAAATGCTTTAAGTTTATTTAGCTTTGATATAAAGTTTTTATTATTTGATATGATCATTCCACCCTCACCAGTTGTTATTTGTTTTGTTGGGTAAAAAGAAAAAACTCCACACATACCGATTAAACCAACATGCTTATTTTTATAATTTGTGCCTAGCGCATGAGCACAATCTTCGATAATTTTAATATTTTTATGCCTACATATTTTGATAATATTTTTAAAATCTACACAAAGACCTGCCATATGAACTACAACTAGAGCTTTAGTGTTATTAGTTAATTTTTTTTTTATCTGATCATAAGATATATTCCCTGTATTATAATCAATGTCACAAAAAATAGGTTTAGCACCGACATACTCTATAGAATGTGCAGTTGCAGTATGAGTCATAGCAGGGACTAAAACTTCATCATTTTCTTTTAAATTTAAAGCAAGAAAAGAAAGATGAAGACCTGCGGTACAACTAGATACAGTTACAGAATATTTTGCTCTAGTAAATTTACAAAATTCTTCTTCAAATTTTTTATTATATCGCCCATCGGCGAGCCAGCCACTCTTTAATACTTTATTCAATAAATTAATATCTTTATTTTGGATATTTAATTTGGAAAAACTAATTTTTTTCATTATTTCTATTTTTTGTGTTGAAAAACTCTTTTACAAGTAAATCATTTTATATGGAATATATTTTTTTCCAATTCTATTATTTGAAAATTTTTTTCTGAATTAATGATATTTTTTAAAATATTAATTTTATTTACTATCTCCTCTTTAGAAATATCTGGAAATTTTGATTTATTTTTATTATCTAAATCTTTTTTAATATTTTTAATTTTTTTATTCGTTAAAATGTGGTATCTCAAAGATTTAAGAAAATATAACAAATTTTTTGGTAAATGATTTTTAATTTTTTCACGTAAATTTAATTTTATATCTGATTCATAAAAATTCAATTCATCTAATTCTCTTGAGATTAATTCGTAAGAATGTACTTTTGCAATATTGAAAATAAATTTTGAAATTTTTTTAGATTTTTCATATCTATAGGGATTATCTATTAATTCTAGTTTTTTTTTAAATATTTCATGAAGATCACTAATATTATTAACAACGTCACTTGCAACAAAAGTTAAAAACTGAGAATGTTCATCATCAACATAAGGCGAGTAACATATTGGATTTAATTCTTGAGCAAATGCTTCAATGGCCGTTGTACATCCATTATGAATCATGATTTTTGAATAAGGAAGATAATTTTGCACTGGTCCCTTATTTGTAATAATAACATTTTTATATTTTTCAAAAATTTTAGAATAGGTATCAAGCTTTTCTGCTGGATGAGGTCTAATCAAAAACATTTCATTTGGATTTTCTTTAATTAGTGAAGTGATGCCTTCAATGTAAAGTGGGAATAGCTTTGATTGATAATTAGATATCTCGTCATGCAACATATATTCTTTACCGAAACTTATACTCTTCCAATAATTATTCATTTTTTTTCCAGATTTGACCATACCATTAGAACTTCCAAATGCTGAGGAGACTAAAATAAATTTGTCTTTATAGGTTTCATCATCAGTATTTAAAAAATATTTATTGAATTTTTTTTTGCTAAGATCAAATCTTGGGTTTCCTGTAAGACAAATTTGCCTACTTTTTAAATTTTTATGATTTTTTTTCCATATATTTATTGAATCTTCACCCCAAAAAAAAATTTTTTCAATAAAATCTATTGAGGGATTATTAAATCCGCCTCTAGGAAAATTTTTATGACTTTTTGTATAAACACCACCCTCTTCATCTAATATGACAGTTCTTCCATTATTATAAATTATATTTTTAAGTTTAGTGGTATTGTATTCAATACCTTTTTCAAAATAAATAAATGGTATCTTGCTATGAGTTGAATAATATTTACCAAGTTTCTTTCCGCTGCCAATGAATACCTCCCAATTTGAATTAGAATTAGACAACAAGTGTGTTATTAATAATAACTTAGAGTCGAGTTCTCTTGATAAAATTTCAATTGGAAAAAAAATTTTTTTTAACACTTAATTAATTTTCAAGCTATTCTCTGTTACGTATTTTTTTTGTTGGAGCACCAACATTTACAGTAAAAGGTTCAATGTTATCTAAAACAAGGCTATTTGCGCCGATTACTGCGCCCTCTTCGATAATTGTGTTGTAAGTAATTGTTACAAACCCTCCTATCCAAACATCATCTTTGATAATTGTTTTACCGTGCTCATGATTTTGATCCATTATAAATTTAGACAAAATAGTACTATGATTACTTGAATTAATATTACAATTATTTGATATCAGACAATATCTACCAATATTCATTTCACCACCTGAGTTCAAAATAGAGTTTGCACCGATTTCTGTACCTTCATTAATTTCGATATGACCATCACGCGCTGCAACCAATCTTACGTTATCGTCAATATAAACTTTATTTTTTAATATTATTTTTCCATTTTCTCTAATTTTGATGGTAATATTTTTGCCAAAGGTTATTTGTTCTGAAAGTTCTATATTTTGAATAGGTCCGTTTAAAATAAAATTTATAGGTCCATTGAACTTTATTCCTTTTCCAATTTTAAAGCCAAATAAAATTAAAATAATTCTATAAAAAAAAGAGCTTATAAAGATTTTGTTAATTAATTTATTTTTAAAAGAAATATTTATTTGAGATCTATTTCTATTGTCTTTTAAATTATTTAAACTATTGAGACGACTTTCATCAAGATTCATCTGTATTTCTTTCATCTAACCACTCAATTAATTCGTTTTGGTCATTTTCAATATAATTGTTAAAATCATCTATTTTATCTTTTTCTACCAACATAACGTAATATTGATCTTTACTATTTTTGACAAGAGCAGTTTTAAAATTAAATTTATAAAGCCTTGAATTTATAGATGGAGTTGCATAATAACCCCAAGACTTTCTACAAAGATCATATTCTCTTTTATCTTTACTAATAAAAGTAACCTGTTCATTACTATCTAATTCTATTGTGGCACAGTCTTTAATTTTTATGTCTTTATTTAAACCGACTTCATATTCTCTAGGAGGTTTTTTTATATAAACTTTCATATTTGTTAATTTAAATTATAAAATTTTTTAAATTCCAGTTACCTTTTTCATCTTTTTTCCAAATATTTTTATTACGAAACTTTTCACATATTTTATCAAATTCTTTAAGAGAAATTCCTACAAATTTACAGAATTTTTTAATATCATCTCTCGGGGTATTTAGGCCTTTTTTCTTAAGAATTTTTAAGGCTTTATCTCTTGAAATTCTTTTATTTCTTATTTCGATTGATAAATTGTCCATGTCTCTTGTAAAACCAAATTTAAACCACTTTAACCAATGATGAATTGAGATGAAATCACAATCAATATCTGTAAAATTATAAATACCTACTTTTGGTCCTTCCTTTCTTGCGAGAAAACCATTTTTTTTTGCAGTTAAGTATGATTTGTTTATGTCCCATTTCAAAAAATGACCTAAAAAAATAGCTTTTATACCTTTATTTTCTAATGATTTCCAATTAGGTGACTTATAAGCAATTAAATCTAACTTAGTTAACTTTTTTGAAACCCAATCTTTTGCCTCAGTTCCTTGAGTTACACCATATTTTTTTAACCAAGATTTACTCAAATTATAGCTATTTGTATGTTTAGCATCTCCACCATACTCCTGAGCAGAGTTTTCTCCATAAACTATAAGAGGTATATTTAATTTATCAGCAATATTGATAGGTATATTGAATAATGCCATATGCATGGGTATAGCTGTTGCACCGAATTTTTTAAAAGCTTCTAACATAAATTTAGACTCAACAATTGGATTTATAGTATAGTCAATATGATCAACACCTAAGCTTAATAGATTATTAAGATTTTTTTGTCCTAGAGTATTTCTACCAGGAGTCTTCCAACTTATTGTTAATGGTTTTAAACCCAGCTTTAAACATTCCACAACTTGCCAAGTACTATCCTTACCCCCACTTACAGGTATTAAACAATGATAATTAGTATTTATTTTTTTTATTGGTCTAATGATTTCTAATAATTTTTTTTTTCTATTGTGCCAATTTATTTTAGATTTATTTTCATTATCAATACACGCGTTGCAAATACCATCTATGCTAATTTTTAAATTTGGCCTAGTATTAGGCAGAATACATTTTTTACAAAATATCATTTACAGTAAATCTAAAAATATTTTACAATTGATAAAATTAAAAATAAATTTTTTATCACTATTTTCATGTAGATTATTTTCACCTAAATAATTTTTTATTTTATCTTTATTCAATATTTCAAAAATTTCACTATCTGAAAATAAAAATTCTTGATCGATAGCTTTTTTTTCTTTGAAAAGGGAATTAATTGATGCATTAAAACCCCTTTTTCTTCTATCCGTTCTTACATTCTCATTAATTAGTCCTTTCATAGCCTCTCTCAAAATATATTTTGAATATCCATTTTTTATATATAAATTTGTAGGAATAGAAAAAGCAAAGTTAACTAAATTAGAGTCTAAGAATGGAGATCTATTTTCTATAGAATAATACATCGAATTTAAGTCCTCATTTTGAAGGCATATAGGTGTAATCTCATTAAATAGTTCGTTCATCATTCTATTTTTTAAATAACTGTCCGTTATGTAATTAATATCTTTCTGTTCTTCAGTAAATTTCTCATTCAAAAAGCTCTCATAAATTGATGAATTTAAATAAATATGACCCCTAAAATCAGGACCACGCTCTGAAAATAATTTAGGATTTTTAAGAAAAGGATTTTCAACGTTCGGCATAATATAATTTTCCCAATTTGTTAGGGAACTATTAAAATCTTTATTTGATTTTGTATCATAAAGATAAAATAAATGATGATCCCAGTAACCTGCAAAAAGCTCATCAGCTGCTGTGCCTGAAATAGATACTTTATAACCATGTTTATTGATATGTGAGTGTAATATTGAGTGAGCAAAGTAGTTTATAGTGCTAATAGGTTGATCATGATATGATATAATTTCTTTAAGGGATTCAAAATTCAAATAATCTTTTATATTTATACTTATGTGGTTTGTACCGAATTGTTTTACGGTAGTATTTATATTTTTACTCTCATCATATCTCTCGTCATCATCTATTATAGAAAATGTATTTATATCATCAATATTCAATTCATTTGCCAAAGCTACCAATGATGTAGAATCTATTCCTCCAGAAAGGTTAAAAGCAATTGGTACGTCAGACCTTAGTCTTAACTTTAATGATTTTTTTAATAAATTTTTGGCAATATCAATATTATCCTTTAAAGAAAAATTGTTTCTTTCAAAATTTGGGGACCAATATTTTTTAAATTTTGTATTAAGACTGGTGTCTATTGAAAAGGAAGTAGATGCATGTAATACCTCAATATCTTTATAAAATGATTGATTTTGTTTAAAAAGAGACTTGTATCCATAAATTAAAAATCTTTTTATAGTGTCATGGTTTATTTGAAGTTTTTGACTGTGCAACGAATTAATAAATTTAATTTCAGAGCCAAAAAAAAATTCATTATTATTTAATAAATAGTAAAAGGGTTTCTCACCAAATCTATCTCGAGATATATATACTTCATCTTGTGCTTCATTATAAATCACAAAAGACCACATACCCTCTAATAAACTCTCAACTTTATCTCCAAACTTTATAAAAAGATGAAGCAGAACTTCTGTATCAGAATTTGTTATAAGTTTTACATCAGTTAAATATTTATTTTTTAGTTCAATATAATTATAAATTTCGCCATTAAAAATAATGTGAAAACTTTTTGAGGAAAATGGTTGATTAGATCTTTCTGAAAGATCAATGATGCTTAATCTTGAATGAAACAAGTAAAGAAATTTGTTACCAAATTCAAAAAACTCAAAAGATTGAGAGTCTGGCC